>Cam_p2__coassemble_989_pt1 | contig 37202 bp, 36 predicted proteins | sample Cam_p2__metabat2_high_PE_007 | metagenome-assembled genome bin Cam_p2 | reverse complement strand
TCTCTTTTTAAAATATATTTTTTATTAATTTAAGCCTATAAATAAAGCTATTTTCTTCATTTCTACTATTTTATTAAAGTTAATTTTACTTATTAAAGTGTATGACTTTTTTATCACTTTCTTTATTTTTTTTATTGTTTTAGTACTAATTTATCTAAAAATTCTCTCCAATAAGGTCTTGACATTCTATTATTCATAAACATACACGATAATAACCATATTTATACAATCAAGTAATAGTACCTGATAATAATACAAATTCTTAATTAAATATTATAAAGAATTCTTCTTTTTTGCTACAGCAAAAAGGCCTGCCGTTAAACGACAAGCCTTAAACAATATTTTATTCTCTAGCTAGTTTATTCCTTAACATTCGCCAAAAGCTCAAAAGTATTCTTATCAAAATTAATCAAGCCATCGGTACGCATTTTCGCTAACTCTCTAGTCAGAGCACTGCGATCAGCATCTAAATAGTTGGCTAAATCTGTTCTATTGAAAGGAATAGTAAATTTATTGGAATTATTATATTTTGCTTCCTGCTCTAAATATGCCAGAATTTTACTCCGCAAGGTCTTTTTACATAAAATCTCTGTTTTTTCAATTAGTCGTGTATTATTGTCTGCAAGAATAGAAACAATATTGCACATCAGACGACGGCTGGCTTCACTGTTCCCACTTTCAAAAAGTACTTTACCTAAGGGCAGCATTAAAACCTCGCTGTCGCTAGCAGCAAAATAACTTACATTGCTTCGATCGCCCAACTTGCCTAAAAAGTTCTCAGCAAAAACTGAGCCTACACCTAAATTTGCAATAATGGACTTTTCACCCCAGATATCCTCTTTTATCATCTGGACTGTACCTTCCATAACCACACACAAGTTCTCTACACAATCACCTGCTAAATAAATATAATCAGATTTATGAAAATGTTTTATTAAAGCATGAAATTTTTGCAATACCTCGTTGATTTCATCACGAGCAAAACCGCTAAATAGCGGTAAATCAGCATAATTGGGAACATACATTTTTAAAGACATTTTATCACCACATTACATATATTTTAGATTATGAATAGATTATTGCTTAATTTTATTATGACAAATTAAATTATATATGTAAATATTTTGTAATTAAAGTAAGCATTATGTAAGTTTGTTGCACAGGCAACATATACTTACGAACACACTATTAGTAAAATTAGTAGTAAAATAGGTGAAATTTTCACTACTAGTACTAAAAATAATTGATATCACACTTATGTCATTAAGTAAATAAAGAAAGTCATTATTTTCTGAAAATTTGTTGCTTTAGCAACATCTGCACTAGGAAACTATAATATAATAAAGGCATAGCAAACAGAGACATTTGCTTGGGACATTATGTTATTGTTCCTTTCTTAACCGGTACATGTTGAGGGACTTGTACCGGTCTTTTTTTGCTCTAGATAGCTTTATAGCGTTTCTGAGCATCGTATTACAAATTCAAATATAACTATAGCTATAAAGACTTTTCAATGCTTCTAGCTGGCTGCCAAAGCTTTTTTAGACATATAAAAACGCCAATCCATATCACAATACAGATCGGCGTTTTCCTATGCGTTTATTTAAACAAGTTTTTTATCTTATTCAAAAAGCTTTTTTCTTCCGGATTAATGTTGTCCTTACTGATTTCCGCAAAAGCACGCAGAGCATCCTTTTGTTTATCATTCAGCTTAGTCGGTACAACAACCTTAATACGTACCAATTGGTCACCGCGTAAACCGCCACGGAGACTAGGAATACCTTTGCCTTTCAAGCGCAATACTTTACCAGGTTGAGTACCTTCAGGAATCTTCATAGTTACAGCACCGTCCAAAGTCGGAACTTTAACCTCTGCACCTAAAGATGCTTGAACAATGTTAATAGGAACTTCGCAGATAACAGTAGTACCATCACGGTCGAAGAATTTGTGTTGTTTTACGTACAGATATACGTATAAATCACCGCTCGGACCGCCCTTAGCACCTGCTTCGCCCTCGCCGCTTACACGCAGTCTGGAGCCATTATCTACACCTGCAGGAATCTTAACCTTCAGCTTCTTGTTTTTCTTAACAGTGCCCTTACCACGGCATTCCTTACACGGATTGCTTACAATCTTACCTTCGCCATGACATTTAGAGCAAGGACGCTCATTAACCATTTGACCAAACATGGTATTTTGAGTGAAACGGACATAACCTGTACCATGGCATTCAGGACAGGTTTCTACTTTGGAACCCGGCTCTGCACCATTGCCATGACAATGTTCACAAGTTTCGTCACGATATAAATTGATTTCTTTCTCTACACCAAAAGCAGCTTCTTCAAAAGAAATCTCTAAATCAAAACGTAAATCAGCACCACGTTGCGGACCTGCATTACTGCTACGGCCACCACGACCACCTTGTCCGCCAAAGAACATATCAAAGATATCGTCCATACCGCTGCCGCTGAAGCCGCCGAAACCACCACCGAACGGATTGCCGCCACCGGCACCGCCGCCAGCTTGAGCCTGCTCGAACATTTCAGGGCCTAATTGGTCATATTGTTGACGTTTAGTTTCATCGGACAAAACGCCATAGGCTTCGCCAACCTCTTTAAATTTCTCCTCAGCTTCGGCATTACCTTTATTACGGTCAGGATGATATTTCAGGGCCAGTTTACGGTATGCTTTTTTAATTTCGTCCTGGGTAGCAGTTTTAGATACTCCCAGCACTTCATAATAATCTCTCTTAGCCAAAACAGGCGCCTCCCAATATCGTTTAAAATAAACTCAACTATGTAAATACATTGAAGGGATTTGCAACTTTAGGCAACGGAAAACTTTGCTTCAAAAGTATGCAAATCCCAATCAACACATTATAATCAAGTCTTGCAGTAAACCTGCACTAAGCATAAGCTCAGTTCAGTTTACTATTATTTTTTATCTTCGTCAACAACTTCAGCATCAACTACATCGTCATCTGCTTTTTTTGCACCTTGAGCAGCGTCTGCACCTGCAGCACCTTTTTGTGCTTCAGTTTCTTTGTACAGTTCAGCGCTCAATTCATATAACGGTTTAGTCAGAGCTTCGGTGTCAGCTTTAATTTTTTCTAAGTCTTCACCCTTCATGCTTTCTTTCAGGGTATCAACAGCAGCTTTAACTTTAGCAATCAAATCGTCTTTGCCTTTGCCTTCCATGTCTTTCATGGTTTTTTCAGCTTGATAGCACAGGTTATCGGCTTGGTTACGAACTTCAACGCCTTCTTTGCGTTTTTTATCTGCTTCAGCATTAGCTTCTGCTTCTTTAACCATTCTATCTACTTCGTCTTTATCCAGAGTGCCGGAGGAAGTAATAGTGATTTTTTGTTCTTTGCCAGTGCCAAGGTCTTTAGCACTTACGTTTACGATGCCGTTAGCATCGATATCAAAGGAAACTTCAATTTTAGGAATTCCACGCGGAGCAGCCGGGATACCGCTTAATTCGAAACGACCCAGAGTTTTGTTATCCGCAGCCATTTCACGTTCACCTTGCAGTACATGAATGTCAACGGAAGGTTGATTATCAGCTGCAGTGGAGAATACTTGTTTTTTAGAAGTAGGAATAGTGGTGTTACGTTCAATAATTTTAGTGAATACACCGCCTAAGGTTTCAATACCTAAGGACAACGGAGTTACATCCAACAGCAGTACGTTACCAGTACCTTCTTCACCGGACAGAACACCAGCTTGAATAGCAGCACCAACTGCTACGCATTCATCAGGGTTAACACCTTTATAAGGTTCTTTACCCATAAATTGTTTAATAGCAGCTTGAACAGCCGGGATACGAGAAGAACCGCCAACCAGGATTACTTTGCTGATATCGCTAGCAGACATACCTGCATCACTCATAGCTTGACGAACAGGACCCATAGTACGTTCTACCAAATCTGCAGTCATAGCTTCGAATTTAGCACGAGTCAAGTCCATATCTAAATGTTTCGGGCCATCAGCACCTGCAGTAATGAACGGCAAGTTAATGTTGGTGCTCATAACACCGGACAATTCGATTTTTGCTTTTTCAGCAGCTTCACGCAGACGTTGCATAGCCATACGGTCGGTAGACAGATCAATACCTTCAGCTTTTTTGAATTCTTCAACCATCCAGTCGATAATCTTTTTATCAAAGTCATCGCCGCCCAGATGAGTATCACCATTAGTTGCTTTTACTTCGAATACGCCATCACCTACATCTAGGATGGATACATCGAAAGTACCGCCGCCAAGGTCATATACCATAATGGTATGGTCATCAGTTTTATCAATGCCATATGCAAGAGATGCTGCAGTAGGTTCGTTTACAATACGCAGAACTTCCAGACCTGCGATTTTACCTGCGTCTTTAGTAGCTTGACGTTGGCTGTCGTTGAAGTATGCAGGAACAGTGATAACTGCTTGAGATACTTTTTCACCTAAATAGCTTTCTGCATCAGCTTTCAGTTTTTGCAGAATCATTGCGGAAATTTCTTCCGGAGAATATTTTTTATCATCAATGGTTACACGATAGTTGCCTTCGCCCATGTGACGTTTGATAGAGCTAATGGTTCTATCAGGATTGGAAACAGCTTGACGTTTAGCCAGCTGACCTACAAGACGTTCACCATTTTTAGCAAAACCAACAACGGACGGAGTCAGACGAGAACCTTCTTGGTTAGTGATAACAGTAGGTTCGCCGCCTTCCATAACGGCAACAACAGAGTTAGTAGTACCTAAGTCAATACCAATTACTTTAGACATTTTTATTCCTCCTAAACTTTCTTAAACAAAAGTAGCTAATTGTAAATTTATCTTCAGAGCTACACAACTTAATCGTTGTTAATAACTCTTACTTTACTATGACGGATAACCTTATCTCCTAATTTATAGCCTTTTTCCAAGACCATATCAATTGTTTCATCCTCCAGGTCAGGATTCTGTGTACGCATAACAGCTTCATGAACCTTCGGATCGAATTTTTCATTCTGGGCGGGAATCTCTTCCACGTTCAGATTTTTGAAAACATCATCCAATTGGCGGCGGATCATATCCATGCCTTTCATGATACCTTCGATATCATTAGTTTTTTTAGCACTGATTTCAGCACGTTCGAAGTTATCAAGAACTTTTAAAAACTGTCTTACGACACCAGCGGTAACAAAAGCAGATAACTGTTCTTTTTCACCGGCAGTGCGACGACGGAAATTATCAAAATCAGCCTGTAAACGCATTAAGCGGTTAGTCAATTCTTCGATTTTTGTATCCTTAGGATCAGGCTCTGCTACTTCAGCAGCTTCTTCTGCTTTAGCTTCTTCAGCTACAGCTTCATCAACCTTTTGTTCTTCTTTGATTTCCTGTTCTTCCTGAACAACCTGATCTTGAGTATTCTTTACATCATTATCTTGCAAGGCTCTTCCTCCTTAGATAGACTATCTATTTTTCTGCTTGTCGTGGGCTATTGGCAAACATCGTTTTAAGATATTTATGCAGATAATCCATAACAGAAATTACTTTGCCGTATTCCATACGTGTAGGTCCCAAAACTGCCATTGTTCCTACAATCTGACCATTTAAACGGTAGGTTGCCTGAACCATACTGCAATCCTGAATACCGGAAAATTTATTTTCACTGCCAATAGTAACCTTCAAACCGCTATCTTCACCTGCTTTTAATAAGTCACGGACCATACCTTCTTCTTCCAGAATCCCCAGAAGATTCCTTACACGGTCCACATCACGGAACTCCGGTTGTGCCAGCAGCTGTTTGGTGCCACCTAAGAAAACCTTTTGCTCCTGATGCTTATTACGCATCTTACGAATGCTTTGAACTAAAGAGGTAAATATCAGCTTGTCATCAGCAATATCAGTATGTACAGCCTGTAACAGCTCTTCGGTAATCTTGGACAGCTCGCAGCCTTCTAATAAACGACTTACGCGGCCGGCAAGATAATCAAGCTCCTCGGTTCGCATACCTAAAGGAATTTCTACAACACAGTTATCCACATTACCGTCATCAGTAATAATACAGAGGATGGCGTGGTGCTCATCCAGAGGTAAAAACTTCATATAACGGAACCTGGCCCCTATATCCCGATTAGCTAAAACCATCGAAACATTCTGTGTCATACGGGAAAGAATTTTCGCCGTGGAGCGAAAAATTTCATCAATGCTTCTACGTCTTTCATTAAACCAACTATTAATCAATGCTCTGTCGTTATCTGTCAAACTATCAGGTGCACCCAGAGAATCAACATACAAACGATAAGCCTGAGCAGACGGTACACGGCCAGCAGATGTATGCGGCTGTTCCAAATAACCTAAAAGCTCTAAATCGCTCATTTCATTGCGAATAGTTGCAGGGCTAAGCCCTAGATCATATTTACGGGCTATAGTTCTGGAGCCTACTGGTTCAGCAGTAGAAATATAATCCTCAATGATGAGCTGGAGAATTTTTTTCTTTCTATCATTTAACATTATTCCCACCTCATCTTTTTGTTGTTAGCACTCGCTTTATTGGAGTGCTAACATCTTGATACTAGAATAGCACTGCCTATATATATTGTCAACACTATTTTCTTAAAAATTTAATCTGTCACAAATATTTCAAAAATACGATTACCTATCTCCATTCCTTTAGCCGTCAAGCGTAGACGTGCCTTAGCAGCATCATAAACAAGATAGCCTTCCTGTAAATAAGATTTTAAATCAGCACCAAAACTTTGCATTACATCTACGCCAAAACGTGCCTCGGCCTCTGCTAAGTCAGCACCTGCACAACGACGTAAGCCCATAAACATAAATTCTGCCAGATGCTCCTCATTACTTAATTCTTCTATAGTATATAAAGCACTTCCAGACCAAGAAGTTTCTGTCAGCTCTGCTACACCATCAATATAAGCAGCTACATCACCTACGGCAGTACGACGTACCTGACCATCAAAGCCACAAGCCGCAGCACCAAATGCTATATAAGGATGATACTGCCAGTAAACCGTATTATGGCGGGAATATTGATTATTTTTGGCATAATTAGAAATCTCATAACGCTGAAAGCCGACCTTTTGCAGAAAGGCCTGTACCAACTCATACATATCAGCATTAGTATCTTCATCGGGTAAAACAATTTTACCTTTATCAACTAAGCTAGCCAATGGAGTTTCTTCTTCTACAATTAAACCATAAACAGAAATATGCTCTATTCCGGTAGTCGTTAAACGCTCTAAAGTATCACGTAGGCTGGTCATCGTCTGTTGCGGCAGACCATAAATCAAATCACAGCTAATACGCTGAAATCCTGCTTGTTTCGCCATATCTACGGCCTCTAGTGCTTGAGCCGCATTATGAATACGTCCGATAGCTTTCAGCTCATTATCCTGTAAACTTTGTACCCCAAAGCTGATACGGTTAAAACCAATATCACGTAACGCCGTTAACTTTTCTAAATCAGCAGTCCCTGGATTCACTTCAATTGTAGCCTCACATGGCTGCTGCCAAAAAGCATATTTTTTTAAAGTATTAGTAATTTTTCTTAAACATTCCGTCGGCAACACGCTAGGCGTACCACCACCGAAATAGATACTAGCCTTCGGTGCCATGAATTGATTTTCTTCTGCACGTACGACAATCTCACGGCAAACAGCATCAGTATAACGCTCCATGATTTTTTCACTAAAGCCGGCATAAGAAGTAAAATCACAATATAAACATTTCTGCCTGCAAAAGGGTACATGGAGATATAACCCTTCATATAATCCCCAAGATTTTTTTTCATTTCTATTTTGTTTATTATAGGGCATCTTGCTTACCTCATCATTCTTATTGTTTTTTATAAAATCATCATAACATTATCCACAAAACACGTCAATTTTCCTAAATAAACGTAACTAAACAAAAAAGACCGCATATCCGAAGATATACGGTCCATATTTTATAAGTTCTGTTGTAATTCTAAAAGTTGTTCTTCTTGATGAGCTAAAACATTGTCACCCATGGCAAATTGCTTTTCGTTTTCAGAAAAAGCAGGACCGCCATAAGATTTACGTGCCTCAACACAATTTTCCGGATCTAAAGCTACCAATAAATCCGCTTCAAATAAATCAGAGAATTGTTTATATTCCTCTAAAGAAAGCTCAGGGAGGAATTTTCCTTCGCAAATAGCATGAGCAACACATTTTCCTACTACTTCATGTGCTTGACGGAAAGGCAGTCCCTTTCTTACAAGGTAATCCGCCAAATCTGTCGCATTGGAAAAATCGCGGCTTACAGCTTGTGCCATTTTATCAACATTAACAGTCATAGTCAGAATCATATCACGATAAACAGCCAGACTGAATTTAATAGTATCAATGGCATCAAAGAAACCTTCTTTATCTTCCTGTAAATCTTTATTATAGGTCAAAGGCAGTCCTTTAGCAGTCACCAACATTGCTTGCAGATGACCATAAACACGACCTGTTTTACCGCGTACTAATTCGGAAATATCAGGATTTTTCTTTTGCGGCATCATAGAAGAACCGGTAGCAAAAGCATCATCCAACTCCACAAAACCGAATTCAGTACTGCTCCACAGACAGATTTCTTCACTTAAGCGGCTCATATGCATCATCAGCATAGAAGCAAAGGATAAAAATTCAATAATGTAATCACGGTCACTTACAGCATCCATACTATTAGGATAAACAGTACCGAAATTCAATTCTTCCGCTACCATAAAGCGGTCTATAGGGAAAGTAGTACCGGCAATAGCACCTGCACCGAGAGGCATCATATCAGCACCTTCCCATACACCTAAAAGGCGACGGAAATCACGTTGCAACATATTGAAATACGCCAGCATATGATGTGCAAAAGTAATCGGTTGCGCACGTTGCAGATGAGTATAACCAGGCATTAAAGTTTTTTCGTGTTTTTTCGCTACAGTAAGCAATGCTTTTTCAAAATTAATTAAAAGCTCTGCAATTTCCACAATCTCTTTCTTCATATACATATGCATATCTAAAGCGACTTGGTCATTACGGCTACGGGCAGTATGCAGTCTTGCACCGGCACTGCCGATACGTTCAGTAAGACGTGCTTCCACATTCATGTGGATATCTTCTAATGCTACATCAAAATGAAACTTGCCTGCTTCAATATCAGCTAAAATATCTTTTAATCCGGCAACAATTTTCTCCCCGTCTTCTGCCGGAATAATACCGCACTTAGCCAACATATTGGCATGTGCGATACTGCCGCGGATATCTTCGTGATATAAACGTTTATCAAAATCAATGGATGCATTAAAAGCATCCACTAATTCATTAGTATTTTTGCTGAAGCGGCCACCCCAAAGCTTAGCCATTATTTCAACGCACCTTTTTTCATCAAAGCACGTACGGTCAGCGGCAAACCGAACAGATTGATGAAACCGGTTGCATCAGCTTGATTGTAAACTTCGTCTTCACCGAAGGTCACATATTCTTGGCTGTACAGGGAATACGGGGATTTAGCACCGGCACTGATAATATTGCCTTTATAGAGTTTCAATCTAACAAGACCGGTAACAGTTTTTTGAGTTTCATCTACAAAAGCAGACAATGCTTCACGCAGCGGGCTGAACCACATACCATCATAAACGAGTTCAGAAAAACGGATGCCAACCATTTGTTTAAAGCTTTGAGTAGCACGGTCTAAGCACAGATTTTCCAATTCATTATGTGCATAATAGATAATAGCGCCGGCAGGATTTTCATAAACGCCACGAGATTTCATACCAACAAGACGATCTTCAACCATATCAGTAATACCTACACCGTTTCTGATACCAATCTCATTCAAGGTTTCTACGATTTGTGCAGGAGAAAGTTTCTTGCCGTTAACGCTTACAGGCACACCTTGTTCAAATTCGATTTCTACATATTCTTTAGCATCAGGAGCTTTTTCCGGAATATTAGTAACGATAAATAATTCATCCTTAGGAGCATTCCACGGATCTTCCAAATCAGAACCTTCGTGGGATAAATGCCACATATTTCTATCCATAGAGTAGTCATGATCATGAGTTACAGGAACAGGAATATTGTGTGCAGCTGCAAAATCAATAGCTTCATCACGAGACTTAATAGTCCACTCACGCCAAGGAGCAATAATTGCCAATTGGGGAGCCAAAGCTTTTACAGAAAGTTCAAAACGAACTTGGTCATTACCTTTACCGGTCGCACCATGTGCCACAGCATCAGCACCTTCTTGTTCTGCAATCTCAACTAATTTTTTTGCAATCAGAGGACGTGCAAAAGAAGTACCTAATAAATATTTCTTTTCATAAACAGCGCCTGCTTTTACAGTAGGCCAAACATAATCAGAAATAAATTCTTCTTTTAAGTCTAAAACATAGCATTTGCTAGCACCGGATTTCAATGCTTTATCATGAACAGGAGCCAATTCATCTCCTTGTCCAAGGTCCGCCGTAACAGCAATTACTTCACAATTATTATAATTTTCTTTTAACCAAGGAATGATAATAGAAGTATCAAGACCACCGGAATATGCTAAAACTACTTTTTTAATATCTTCTTTCTTCATTATAAAAAGCCTCCTCATTTTTACACTATGAATAAATTTGCAACTTTATTGTATTATAACACATCTTATGCATAAATCAAGCATTTTTTTGCATTTATACAAAATTTTTTATTACGGCATAACATCACTCATCAATAAAGTCATAATTGCTTTCTGTACATGTAAACGATTTTCTGCTTGGTCAAAAACCACGCTTTGCTTGCCTTCAAGCACCTCTTCGGTAATTTCCTCGCCCCTGTGTGCAGGCAGGCAATGTAGTACAATTGCATCTTGAGCAGCTTGAGCAAGTACTTCTTGATTGATTTGATAATTATGCAGAGCTTGCATACGTTCTTCTTTTTCCGCTTCCTCACCCATGCTTGCCCACACATCAGTATACAAAACATCTGCACCTTGAACAGCTTGCATAACATCAGCTTCAACAGTAATTGATGCTCCTGTTTCTTTAGCATCTGCTTGTGCCATGCTGACAATTTCAGGATTAGGCTGATAACCTTCTGGACTAGCACAAACCATATCCATACCACACTTCGCACAAGCAAACATCAAAGAATGTGCCATGTTATTGCCGTCACCGATATACACCAACTTTAATCCTTGCAGGCTTCCTTTATGTTCCTGAATGGTAAAAATATCCGTTAAAGCCTGACACGGATGTAATAAATCAGTCAAACCGTTAATAACAGGAACACTAGCATATTGTGCTAACTCTACAACAGAATCATGAGAAAAAGTTCTAATCATAATTCCGTCAACAAAACGAGATAACACACGTGCTGTATCACAAATAGGTTCACCACGACCAACCTGTGATGCCGAATCACTTAAATAAATCGGATGACCACCTAACTGATAAAATCCTGTTTCAAAAGATACTCTGGTTCTAGTTGATGCTTTAGAAAAAAGCATTGCTAAAGTTTTTCCTTTTAAATATTGGTGAGGTTCACCATTTTTCTGTTTCAACTTCAACTTAGCAGTGACATCTAAAATAGTTTTTACTTCCTCAATACTTAAATCGTGAATAGATAATAAATCCTTATTTTTCAAGCTCATTTTATTCCCCTCATTAATAAAAAAATATACATTATATACAAAATAATTCACTATTATGCATATAAACAATCCCCTCACAACAGCTATCTTTATTTATTTTCTATTATATATATTTGTTTTTTGCTGTTTTTATTGTTTATACACTGTTTTTATTTTGTATTTTCAGTTAAGCATTTTTTATTTCTTTTATCTAGTTGCTTAACTTATTGATAATTATACACCATAACTGTATTTTTTTGCAACCCCTTTTACTAAAATTTTTTAACTTTTTTTCTCATTGCTATTCTTTTGCCAAAAATTCACTTTCTTGCTACAATATAGATAAGAATAAGAAATGAGGTATGTTTATGTATAAAATGCTTGGTTTAGCTATTACCATCTTTTTGTGCATGGTAGTATATGATAATGTTCGCGACACCTCTCAGCCCACAGCACCAGTGCAAAAGCAGGAAGAAAAAATGAGCCGTCACGAAAAAGCGGCAGTCGCTTCCTTATTCTTTAGTATGCTGCCACCAAAAGAAGAATGGCCCTCACCTATTTATAAATTCTATATTGCCTTTAATATGGACGATGTCATTGAACCAATAAGACAAAAACCTGATTGGACCTCCCTTGATACCATGAGCCGCGATATTCCTAAAGCCCTAATCGCCATTGAGGATCATGATTTTTATAATCACGGGGCCATAGCTATAGATGGTATTCTCCGTGCTACCTTAGTAAATCTCAGTGCTGGTGAAGTCGTACAAGGCGGAAGTACCTTAACCCAGCAATTTGTAAAAAATGTTTTTCTCTCCCACGAACAAAGTATGGAACGCAAGATAGAAGAGGCAATTCTTTCTCTGATGCTAGAGGATAATTATAGCAAGGACGAAATCTTAGAGTTATACCTTAATACTACCTACTTAGGTGCAGGCAGCACCGGCATCAAGCAAGCCTCTCAAACCTACTTTGGTAAAGCACCATCTGCCTTAACTTTAGCGGAAGCAGCAGTCATCGCCAGCCTGCCCTACGCACCCACAGCACTGAACCCATTAGAAAATCCTCAGGGCTGCAAAAAACGTCAACTCCTAGTTTTAAATGCCATGCATAAATACGGACTGATTAATAAAGATCAATTAGCCGAAGCCAAAGACGAAACTGTTTATCTAACTAACGGCACCAGTTTATAAGCAAAAAAAGTCACTGTATACCTATCTCAAGCTAGATAGAATAAACAGTGACTTTTCTTTTTGCTATTTTTCAGTTTTCACATCAAAATCCTTGCCATCAGTTAAAACTGTAAGACTGCCATGCTCTTTAGTAGTCAGAACCTTAGCCCCTAAATTTTTCAGTGCACTGACAACTTTAGCATTAGGATGATGATAAATACTATATTCACCACAGCTGATTAAAGCATAACTCGGTTTTACCTTACTAATAAATTTATAAATGGATGAGCTTTTGCTACCATGATGACCGACTTTTAAAATATCAGCCTTTAATTCATTACCATACTTCTTCTGTAATGCATCTTCTACCGGTGCTTCAGCATCACCTGTCAGAATCATTGTAAACTGACCATAATGCAGCTTCATAACCACACTGGTATTGTTCAATTCCTTAAGTTCTTTCTTGGTCAGGAAATTACCTGGAGCTAATACCTCTAAATAATAACCCTTGTCAATATTAATAACATCGCCCTGCTTTAAAACCTTGTTATTATATTTACCTGCACGCAGCTCCTTATTCAGCCAACCTGAAAGAGGAAAACGGCTATTAGGCATAGCATTATCATAAATATTTTTTACGCCATATTTTTCTGCAACCCATTTGATATTACCCATATGGTCGCTGTGATGATGAGAGACGATAACAGTATCAATATTTTTAACACCGTTTTTCGCCAAGGATTTTTCTAAAACATCCTGACCGCCAAAACCCATCTTATCCATACGACTGTCACCAACATCCACCATAATATTACGTTTTCCGTCCTGCAACAAAATAGCATCCGCCTGACCAACATCAAGAACAGTAATCTTGAGCTTTCCTTCAGGTACGGCCGACGCAGCTTGAGTACTACTAGTAAATGTTTCATTAACCTTTGCACGTGCAGAATCCTGATTCGGCTGATAAAAGAAGCTGTACGCCATAAAGGCTATGACGAAGGCAGCTACAATCTGACAAATAAGCTTTATTTGTTTCATAAATACACCCCCAACTTATTGCACTTATTTATTATATCATATACATAAAAAAACGTACATAGGTACGTAAAACCTATGTACGTTCAGATGTAGTTCAACTATGCTTTATTGCTTCGGAGTAATAGCAAATGCTCGTACAGGCAGACCTGTTGCTCCTTCAATGTTCGGCCAAGCAGCAAACAATACTGCACCTACAGGAGCTACTTTGTCTAAATTATTCATAAGTTCAATTTGTAATTTTCCTTGAGCCAGAACATAGCGTTCACAAACAAGATCTCCTGCTGACGCAGCTACAGCACTAGCATCAGTGTCAAAAGTTTCATGGCCATTAGCAGCAGCATGACGTTCTTCATACAGATATTGCAATGCCTCTAAAGACCAACCTGGGAAATGCTCACTGCCATCCTCAGCAATACCACAAATAGCATTGATATCAGGCCAATGCTTAGCCCAATCAGTACGCAAAGCAACAAAGGCACCATCTGGAATCGGACCATATTTTGCTTCATAAGCCTTAATATCTTCTACAGTTACTGCATAATGCATATCATTAGCAGCCTTTTCACTGATGTCGATGATACACAAAGAGAAAAACATCTTCTTTACATCAAATTTTTCAGATAAATCTGCACCTTGGATAAAATGACCAGGGAAATCAATATGAGTACCGAACTGACCAGGAAATTTAAAAGTCTGAATCTGACATTCCAAAATCGGATTACCCCAATCAAAAACAGTATTATTTAACTCTACAGCACCATCAGGTACACCTGACCAACAAGGACTATCATTATTTAACGAATGTGATAAATCCACCCATTCATAAGCATCAGATTGCAATTCATGCAATAAATTCCATAATTTAAATTCCATAATCTATACTCCTCCTAAAGACATATGTAATTTTTTAGCTTAATGGCCTTATTGTAACACTATAAAAACTATTTTGTAAACAAAAACGTCTTAGACCTGCAAAAACAAGTCTAAGACGTTAAGTTTGTAACAATTATTCTTTTGGCTGTACATGTAATTGAGCAAGTGCCTGCTGTGCCGCATGTTGCTCAGAATCTTTTTTAGTTCTGCCACGACCTTCACCGATAACACGTCCGTCCACACTAACCTCAGAAGTAAAAACCTTCTCATGTTCAGGACCGGTACTGCCCAATAGGTGATAAGAAATATCGACATCGCCATCACGCTGCAGAAATTCCTGCAAACGTGTTTTATAGTCATTAAAAATACCATGACGGCAGATATAATCAATTTCCGGCTGCATCATCTCCAAAAGATAGTGCTGTACAACTTCAAAGCCTTGGTCTAAGTAAATAGCACCTAGTACAGATTCAAAAGCATCTGCCAAAATAGAAGGACGTTCGCGTCCTCCGCTTAGCTCTTCACCGCGTCCAAGCTTTAAGAAATCACCTAAATAAATTTTCTTTGCATATTCATAAAGTGATGCTTCACATACTAAATAAGCACGCAGTTTAGTCAGCTGACCTTCTGCAAGTTCAGGGAAATTCTTGTACATATAAGTGCTGACAATAACACTTAAAACAGAGTCACCTAAAAACTCGATACGCTCATTATGATGCGGTTTAGGATTTTGTTTAGCTTCATGAGCATAGGATGTATGAGTCAGAGCCATATCCAACAGCTCCAAATCCTTCATCTCTACGCCCAGATTATTGCAGAAGCTTTGCAGCTGTTGTATACGTTTATTCTGCATTAATCATCAACCCTTACTTTTTAATCAACGTATTTTTTGAAAACAAGGGAAGCATTGTGACCGCCGAAACCTAAGTTGTCGCTCAGAGCTACATTAACAACTTTTTCGCGGGCAACATTAGGAACATAGTCCAAATCTAACGGACCTTCCGGATCATCTAAATCTTTTTCTTGATAGTTGATGGTCGGAGGAATTACGTTGTTTTCAATAGTCAGAACGGTAGCAATTGCTTCAACACCACCAGCAGCACCCAGCAGATGGCCGATCATGGATTTATTGGAGCTGATTGCTAATTCATAAGCATGTTCGCCAAATACTTTTTTGAAGGCAATGGTTTCACCCAAGTCATTACGATGAGTAGAAGTACCGTGAGCGTTGATGTAATCAACTTCTTCCGGTTTAACGTTAGCGTCATCAATAGCTGCTTGGATGCAGGCAGCCGGAGTTTCACCGGTCGGATCCGGAGCAGTGATATGATAAGCATCACAGTTCATAGCAAAACCAGACAGTTCAGCATAGATGTGAGCACCACGAGCTTTAGCATGTTCTAATTCTTCCAGAACCAGAACGCCAGCACCTTCGCCCATTACGAAGCCGCTACGTCTCTTATCAAACGGGCAGGAAGCACCTTGAGGATCTTCGTTATTGGTGCACAGAGCTTTCATGTTAGCGAAACCGGCAATAGCAACCGGAGAAACAGCAGCTTCAGTACCACCAGCCAACATAACGTCAGCATCACCGTATTGAATAGTACGCAGTGCGTCACCGATGCAGTTAGTACCGGTTGCACATGCAGTTACGATTGCAGTGTTAGGACCTTTCAGGCCGGTAGCAATAGCGATTTGGCCTGCGGACATATTGGGGATTTCCATAGGAATGAAAAACGGGCTGATTTTGGACGGACCTTTTTCACCAAGCTTCAGAGATTGTTCTAAGAAAGTGTGGATACCGCCGATACCGCTACCAACGCAAACGCCGCAACGTAACGGGTTTTCTTTGGTAATATCCAGTTTAGCATCTTCAATAGCCAGTTTTGCAGCTGCAACAGCAAAATGAGTTACACGATCCATACGTTTGCCTTCTTTTTTATCGATGAAAGCAGTATAATCAAAATCTTTTACTTCAGCAGCAATTTTTACAGTATAACCTTCAGTATCAAATTGAGTAATAGGGCCAACACCGGATTTGCCGGCAACCAGATTATTCCAGAAAGTTTCTTTACCGATACCAATAGGAGTTACAGGGCCAATACCAGTTACTACAACTCTTCTCTTAGTCAAAATGTTTCACCTCATAATTAAATTTTTGCAATATCTTCTTTTATACGCCTGAAAATTTCTTTAACAGGCAGAATCTCTTTAATTTTCCACATGTTTGCTCCGGTAAATACCAGACCATGTTCTACATCACCCTGCTGTGCTCTAGTTAAAGCACGAATAATGCAGAAGCTGTGAGTGCAATGCTTTAAGCAAGCATCGCAAACAGTCGGTTTGGGAGCTTTATTATCCAAAGACAATTGAGCAAACGGATTACGGATAGCACGGCCTTTATAGCCTACAGGACTATCAATCTGCACAATATCTTCTTTTGTCATCTTTAAATAAAATTCTTTAAGTGCCGGCGCAGCATTGGATTCTTCACTGGCAGCAAAACGACTGCCCATTTGTACACCACTGGCACCTAATTTCAAAAGGTCTGCTACATCGTTGCCACAAACAGCACCGCCTGCAGCAATCACAGGTATATTAACGGAGTTAACAATCTCCGGAAGTATCTCTTTAATGGATTGTTGGGTACCAAGATGTCCACCGGCTTCTGTTCCTTCTACAATAATAGCAGATGCACCTAGCTTTTCAGATATTTTAGCCAATTTTACAGAAGATACGATAGGAACGACTTCAACACCATATTGACGTCCGACGGCAAAAATATCTCTTGAAAAACCGGCGCCGGCCACGATTAAATCTATTTTCTCTTGTGCAGCAGTAGTAATAAGGCCTAAAAATTCTCTAGCAGCAAACATAGCATTGATGCCGATTATTCCTTTGCCATCTGTAAGTTTTCTAGCTAATCGAATTTCTTTGCGCAGCTCATCAAAGCTCATACCAGATGCAGCAATAAGGCCAATGCCGCCTTCCTTTGCTACAGCAGCCGCCAAACGGGCAGTTGAGAGCCTGATAGCCATGCCTCCTTGTATAATCGGTACTTGTGCTTCAAGCTTACCGATTTTCAGCACTGGTAGTTTCAACAAATATCCCCCATTTCAGGACTTAGAGTAGCTTGTGTAATGGGAGTCCCTAAGGACTCCCGAAACATAAGCCAGTAAAGAATTATTTTTCTTCATCCAGCAGCTTAACAGCGTCAGCTACAGTACGGATTTTTTCAGCTTTTTCATCAGGAATTTCAACACCGAATTCTTCTTCAAAAGCCATGATCAGTTCAACGATGTCGAGGGAGTCAGCGCCGAGGTCATCGATGAAAGCGGATTCCATCTTTACTTCGTCAGCGTCAACGCTCAGTTGTTCAACAGTGATGTCTCTTACTTTTTCGAAAGTGCTCATTACGATTCACCTCCTTCCACTTGGCAAATTTGCAGGTTGCCCTATTACATTACCATACCACCGTCGACATGTAAAGTCTGTCCGGTTATATAATTGGCGTCATCGCTCACAAGGAAGACAACAGCCTTGGCAATATCGGTAGTTTCACCCAGTCTATGTAAAGGAATATTATTTAACATACCTTCAACAACTTTATCAGAAAGAACAGCAGTCATATCAGTTTTAATGAAGCCGGGAGCTACAGCATTCACAGTAATACCACGAGCAGCAACTTCTTTAGCTACAGATTTAGTAAAGCCGATAACACCTGCTTTAGCAGCAGCATAGTTAGCTTGACCTGCGTTGCCCATCAGACCTACAACGGAACTGATGCTGACAATACGGCCTGCTTTTTGTTTCATCATGTATTTTACAGCAGCTTTAGTGCAGTTGAATACACCTTTCAGATTAGTAGTCAATACAGCATCCCAATCTTCTTCTTTCATGCGCATCAAGAGACCGTCACGAGTAATACCAGCATTATTAACCAGAATATCAATACGGCCGAATTCTTTAACGACTTGGTCTACCATCGCTGTTGCAGCTTCAGTAGAAGAAATATCTGCCTGAACAACAAATGCTTTACGACCCATTGCTTCGATTTCAGCAGCAACCTCTTTAGCAGCAGCTTCACTGCCAGCATAGTTTACTACTACGTCAGCACCTTCAGCAGCTAATGCCAAAGCAATTGCACGACCGATGCCACGAGAAGCACCTGTTACTAAAGCTTTCTTACCTTCTAATTTCATATCGATTCTCTCCTAAAAAATTATTTTCCAAAGTGAGCTAAAGTTTTTTCTAAGCTTGCAGGGTCTTCAACATTCAATGCCGGCAGACCTTTAGCAATTTTTTTAGTAAAGCCGGTCAATACTTTGCCAGGACCAACTTCAACGAAAGTATCTACGCCGCCCGCAACCATGTTACGTACGGAGGTTTCCCAGAGAACAGGCATAGCAGCTTGTTTAACCAGGAGTTTTTTGATTTCTTCACCGCTGGTAACTTCTTGAGCGGTAACGTTAGCAACTACCGGAGTAGTAATATCTTTGATTTCAATCGGAGCTAAAACTTCAGCCAGACGATCTGCAGCAGGTTGCATCAGAGTGCTATGGAAAGGTGCACTTACCGGTAACAGGATAGCACGTTTAGCACCAGCAGCCTTCAGAGCTTCGATTGCTTTATTTACAGGATTTACTGCACCTGCAATTACAACTTGACCAGGGCAGTTGAAGTTTACAGCTTGTACAGCTTCACCGCATTCAGCTTCAATGCTGTGGCAGATTTCTTTAATCTTATCGCTGTCCAGACCCAGTACAGCAGCCATGCTGCCTTCACCTACAGGTACAGCTTCCTGCATGAATTGACCACGTTTGTTAACAATGCGTACAGCGTCAGCAAATTTCATAGCACCGGTATTTACCAGTGCAGAATATTCACCCAAGCTATGACCTGCAGCAATATCACAATGCAAACCATGTTCTTTCAAAACAGCAGCACAGGCAGTGCTTACAGTTAAGATAGCCGGTTGAGTGTTAGCAGTCAGACGCAGTTGGTCTTCAGGACCTTCGAAACACATTTTGCTGATGGAATAACCCAGAGCATCATCAGCTTCTTCAAAAATTTGTTTAACAACAGGATAAGCATCATAGAATGCTTTACACATACCTACAGTTTGAGAACCTTGACCAGGAAATACGAATGCGATTTTACTCATTAAGATAAACCCCACTTTCTCTAATTATACTATCTAATATTAAAAGCTTCTATACTTTTAGAAAAATTTTAAGTTATTTACTCCATTTAAGAACGATGGAAGCCCAAGTTAAACCGGCACCAAAACCGTCTAACAGGATATTATCACCCTTCTTCAGAGCACCTGCTGCTTCAGCCTCACACAGAGCGATAGGAATAGAAGCTGCAGAGGTATTAGCATATTTATCAACGTTTACCCAAACCTTTTCCATAGGCATTTTCAAACGTTTAGCAGCGGAAGTAATGATACGATAATTTGCTTGATGTGGGAAGAGCATATCAAGTTCTTCCGGCTTCATGTCAGCTTTTGCTAAAGCTCGTTTAGCTGTTTTACCCATGATTTGAATAGCAAATTTGAAAACCTCTTGACCGTTCATATGAATGGTATGCTCTTTAGCTTCTACTGTTTCCATGGTTGCAGGTTTACGGCTACCGCCTGCAGGCTGCAATAAATATTGACCACCGTTACCATCAGCACCCATATCAATACCAAGAACGCCGTAGCCTTCTTCAACTTCACCGATTACAGCAGCACCGGCACCATCACCGAACAATACGCAGGTATTGCGGTCTTCCCAGTTCATGATACGGGACAGAGTTTCTGCACCGATAATCAGCACCTTATTGTATAAGCCACCCTTAATCATTTGAGAAGCTACTGCCAGACTGTAAACGAAACCGCTGCAACCAGCAGCCAAATCGAAAGCAGCTGCATTTTTTGCACCAAGACGCGCTTGTACCAAGCAGGCAGTGGATGGGAAAATATGATCAGAGGAAGCAGTACCTACGATAATCAGGTCCAGCTCTTCTGCATTTACTCCAGCATCCTTCAATGCTTCAACAGCGGCATTGTATGCTAAATCAGAAGTTGCTTCTTCCGGAGCAGCAATATGACGTTGTTTAATACCAGTACGTTCAGTAATCCATTCATCACTGGTCTCAACAATTTTTTCCATTTCTTTATTAGTGATTATTTTTTCAGGAACATAATGTCCTAAGCCTAAAATACCAACAGCTCTTGTCATTAGTTTGATTCCCCATTTCTTTTCTGAGATTCTGCAATTTTGTCAGCAATAATATGGACGACATCTTGGTCGGCAAACTCCATTGCCACATGAATTGCATTTGTAATTGCCTTCGCCTTAGAGCTTCCGTGACAAATAACAAACGGAGCTCGGATGCCAAGTAGCAAAGCTCCACCATATTCAGCAGGGTCAAGACGCTTTTTAAGCTTTCTCAAAGCCGGTTTTATCAGCAGGCCGCCAAGCTTTGCGAAAATACCGCCACTCATAATAGCCTCTTTAACCAATGTCATAATAGCACCGGCTAAGCCTTCGCCAAACTTTAAGACAACATTGCCCACAAAGCCATCGCAGACTACTACATCGACAGTACCCTTATTGATATCGCGTCCTTCGACATTACCGATAAAATTAATAATATTACCTGCACGCTTCAGCAAAGGATAAGTTGCCAAAGCTTGCTCATTACCCTTAGTTTCTTCTTCACCGATATTCAATAATCCTACCTTCGGTTCAGAAATTTTAAGAATTTTTTCTGCGTATACCGTACCCATAATAGCACTCTGTACCATATGCTCAGGTTTCGCATCTACTTTAGCACCACTATCCAAAACAACAGTAGTACCCTTTAAGCTTGGTATAGGAGTAGCAATTGCCGGACGTTCTACGCCTTTGATACGTCCAACGCCGAACAAAGCAGCTGCAACAGCAGCACCTGTACTTCCTGAAGATACCAACGCATCACATTCTTTATTTCTTAATAGTTTAGCCGCTACAACGATAGAAGCATCTTTTTTAGATTTTACTGCAATAGCAGGATGTTCATTCATCGCAATGACTTCACTAGCATGATGAATTGTAATCTTAGGCTCCTTATCTGCATGATATTGAACCAGCAAATCTCGAATAACCTTCTCATCACCAACTAAGACTGTTTCACAGCCATAAGCTTTAACAGCATTCACAGCACCTAAAACCAACTCCTTGGGACCATAATCTGTTCCCATAACGTCTACTGCGATTTTCATGCTTCTTGCTCCCTTTCATTCTTACCTTTGTCACCTAGGGACACAATAATAAACTTGGCTCGAAAAACCTCTTTACTATCGTTTTTGATAGATACAAAAATATAATATTTATCCATGCGGTGATGCGTCACAACCGCTTTAGCAACCAATGTAGCACCTGCACTCACAGGAATCTTATATTTGACATTGGCAACAGCAGTCAGAGCATACTCTGCATCAACAACAGCCAACGCTAAAGTGTTGGCCATAGAAAACATATAATAACCTCTAGCGATACCGGTTCGTTCAAGGACCATATCAGGAGTTATCTTCAATGTGGAAATAGCTGATTTGTTCAGCTCCAGATCTAGCAGCTCACCGATAATATCTTTTTTATCAATGGCACGTACCTTGGTCTGAGCGCTTTCAGCCATATTACGTGTTCTGGCACGCAACTCAGGTATTTTAAGAGCCACACGATCCAAACGGATAGTCTGAACACTTACACCCAACAGTTGTGCCAGCTGCTCATCCGTACAGAACGGATTATCTTCTAGCAGTTTAGTCAAATTCTGATGTCTTATTAATTTTTTAGAAGAGTTCATACAATCTCACCCGCTTTTAGTACCAGCTCATAATATCTGTTTTTATTATAAGATGATGAAGTGCATTTGGCAAGCATTTTTACCAAATTTTTATGGCTAAAATAGAAAAAAGCAGTGATTTTTTTTAATCGAGCAAGTAAAAATACCTTGAAATCAGCCTTGGGCCGTCTTTCCCGATAATTATAGCAAATAATCATAAAAAATATGTGATAAAAATTTGTAATCTTATAAAATTATCATCTATACAGTATAAGTATTATGACTATTCGTAATTATTCTGCATACTCAACAAAATATCTAATTTTCATTGTAAATTGAGAATGGCATCAATGCAACTTTAATTACTTTCTAAAAAAGCATAGAAAAAAGCCTCCGGAAAAATTCCGAAGGCTTAATAATTTAGCTTATTCAGCTACTTCAATGACTTGTTTGCCATTGTAGTAACCGCATTCAGGGCAAACGCGATGCGGCATTTTCATTTCATGACATTGCGGGCATTCAACCATGCCAGGAACGGATAATTTCCAATTAGCACGACGTCTGTCACGACGAGCTTTAGACATTTTTCTCTTAGGTACTGCCATTTCTCAATACACCTCCTCAGTGCTATGAAGTGAATTTAATTTTTGATGAATTGCTTTAATGCCGCCAGCCTTGGATCTACAGTGAACCTGTCACATCCGCAGTCACCATCATTAAGATCAGCGCCACAAACGGGACAAAGTCCCCGGCAGTCTGGCTTACACAGAGCCTGTATGGGCTCCGCAAGCAGCAGCCCTTCACGAAGCGGTTCCGTTATATCAATAACGTCCGAATCGTAAACAAAAGCATCATTTTCGATATTTTCAGCACTTGCCGGATAAAATTTCTCGACAATTTCTGCTTTAGTAACTGCAGTGAATTCCTTTAAGCAACGACCACAAACACGTTTTACACGTGCACTGAGCTTCGCCTGAAGTAATAATACATCACCGGCATTACTAATAAAGCCTTCTAACCTCACAGTGCCTTCAACAGCCAATTCATCGGAATTAATTTCCAATTCGTCGGTAGTAAGGTCGTAAGCAAGGGTCTTTTCACCGACTAGTCTTTTTTTGATTTCTGCGACATTTATTTTAATCATATTTCACCAATCGTTACAATTATAGCGATATTGAGGCTCTTTGTCAAGAAAAACCTCTACCTTCTCATATATTTTTACAGTTTAATAATTCTACGACAAATATTATAGGTATCTCTGGCAATCATTAATTCTTCGTTTGTCGGTACGACAAAAATCTTAACGCGAGCACGACGGACGCTGATTTCACGCTCTTTACCACGGACTTTGTTAAGGTCCGGATCGATTCTGGTGCCTAGATATTCCAGACCGTTACAAATTTTATCACGCATAAACGGAGAATTTTCACCTAAACCGGCAGTAAAGACAATGGCATCTACACCACCCATAGCAGCAACATAACCACCGATATACTTTTTAACCTTGTAGGCAAAAACATCAATAGCCAGCTGACTACGGTCATCACCACGGTTAGCAGCACTTTCTAGATCACGGAAGTCACTGGACAGACCGCTGATACCCAAGATACCGCTACGTCTGTTCAGATAATCATCAATCTGCTGTGCATTCATATTTTCCTTCTCCATCAGGAACGGAATAATCGCCGGGTCAATCTCACCGCTACGTGTACCCATAATCAGGCCCTCCAATGGAGTATAGCCCATACTGGTGTCAATAGATTTACCATATTTAATTGCGGCAATGCTGGCACCATTACCTAAATGACAAGTAATGATACGTAAATCACAGGTATGCTCACCCATCAGCTCAGCAGCACGCTGTGCTACATACTTGTGAGATGTACCGTGGAAACCATAACGACGCAACCCATACTTTACATACATTTCGTACGGCAGACCGTACAGATATGCTACCTTCGGCATGGTTTGATGGAATGCAGTATCAAATACTGCTACCTGCGGCGTACCATGCATGATTTCCATACATGCTGTAATACCATACAGGTTAGGCGGATTATGCAACGGTGCAATTTCACAGCAGGCCTCAATCCCCTGAAGTACATCAGATGTAATTAGTACACTATCGGTAAAGCGTTCACCGCCATGCACAACACGATGACCTACAGCATCAATTTCCGACATATCGCTGATAACACCGTACTCCTTATCAGTTAATGCCTTAATCGCCAGTCTGATGCCAACCTTATGGTCAGGTATTTCTTCTTTAATATCAATGGTATATTTTCCTGCAGGCGTATGTTTTAAGGTAGAGCCTTCCATACCGATACGTTCAATCAGGCCCTTCGCTAAAACCTTTTCACCCTCCATGTTAATCAGCTGATACTTAATGGAAGAGCTGCCACAGTTTACTACAAAAACAATCACTTTATGCCTCCTGCATTATTATAAGAATAAATAAAAACAATGTAGTGATCCATCCGAAAAAAAGCACTGCACGTTTTGTTTTTCAAGATGACTGTTAATTGTTCTTCAAAATCATACCAATAGTATACACTATTTCTTTTAAATTGAATAGTGAATATTTTGTGTAGAGAACACTATATGATATAATATTTTTATATTTATTTATTTCATGGAGGTCTAAGCAGGTAAATGGCAAGCACAAACACTATGGCTACGGGCATTGTAGCAGAATACAATCCTTTCCACAACGGTCATCTCTATCATTTGCAGCAAGCAAAAAAAATTACCGGACAACCTGTCATCGTTGTTATGAGCGGTAGCTTCATGCAGCGAGGTGAACCTGCCTGTGCTGATAAGTGGCTGCGTGCAGAGCTAGCCTGCAGTCAAGGAGCAGACCTAATTTTAGAGTTACCGGCAGTTTTCAGTCTGCGTAGTGCACAATTTTTTGCCCATGGTGCTATATCTATATTAAAAGCTTGCGGCTGTGTCAATTATATATGCTGCGGTACCGAAACGTCGGACTACGATTTTATGGAGGCTGCATCAGCTATCACGACATCTGAAAGCCAATTGCGTCTACAAGACAAACTCAAACAAGGTCAAAGCTATGCTGCAGCCTGCTCAGAACTATTACCACAACTTCCACTTCAATCACCTAATGATATTCTAGCTTTAGAATATAGTAAAGCCCTTTTAGGCAGTAATATCACACCTATTTTCCTGCAACGCCGCAACGCCGGTTATAATGATACTACCATTACAGGCAGCATCGCCAGTGCTACTGCCATTAGGAAAAGTATCCATGACAAAAATCAGGAATGGCTATCCTCCGTACCGAAAACTACAGCCCTGGCATTACAAAAAATTATTCCCGGCTATAACGAAAATTTACTTTGGCAACTAATCTGTTATCGTCTACGAGCATTAACTGCTGAGGAAATAGCCAAGTACTGTCAATGCAGCGAAGGATTGGAAAATCTGCTGAAGTCTGCAGCTAATGCACCAAATCTCGCCCAGGCACTTTCCTTATGCACTAACAAGCGTTACAGCACTAGCCGTATCCGCCGTCTTTTCCTGCAGCTGCTCATGGATAAGCCTAGAAATATTTTAGAACAACAGAACCCAGCTTATTTACGTGTACTGGCCTTTAACGATAATGGCCGCACCCTGTTGAAAACAATTAAACACCGAGGTACTCTCCCACTCTTAACCAAACTCGGACGCTATCCGGAACGTAACCACAGCCAAGCTTTTGGCGAACAGCTTCATTATGAATGCTGTGCCACGGACCTTTGGTCCATGGTGCAATATACACCTTATTATAATAACTGTGGCCGTGATTACCTGCAATCACCAATTTATATACAATAAAACAAAAAGGCTGTACTTGTAAATTCAAAGTACAGCCTTTTATTTTTCAGCTTATTGTTCTTGTTCTGCAGATTCTTGTTCATTAGTAGCTTCAACAGCTTTATCATGACCAACATTATTTTCTACATTCTGCATTTCAGCACTAATACATTCGCGGTTTTCATGCAGAATATCTAAGGACTTTTGCATTTCCTGACACAAATAAGCCATCATATCATCTGCATATTGCAAAGACATACGTTTATTGTTCAAGGAATATTCGTCAGCAGCAGATTTTGTTTCCTGTTGATAGCGTAAAGCATTACTTTTTACTTCAGCAGCGAAAGCATTAGCCTGTTGTACGATTTCCTCTTGCTGTAGCTTCGCCTCAGCTTCAGCATTAGCAGCAGCGATAATGCGTTCTGCTTCATCCTTAGCCTGTTGTACAATACGCTCCGCATCAGCATAAGCATTGTTTACAATGGTCTTCTGTTCTTCTAAAACTTGAGTTGCACTTTTGATTTCGCGAGGAATAGCCTCTTTTAAATCATCAAGAACATTTACTAAATCAGTTTCATCCAACATGATTTTATCAGAAAACGGAATACGTTTAGCTTCATTCATCATGTCATAAACTTCATCAAAAATGCGGTCTAAAGCAACGTTAGTATTACTACGTTCAATCATTTCATCATCTCCGAACTATTAATCAAACTTTTAATAAACGTGTTCACGAATACGTTGTTCAATGCATTCTGGAACTAGGTCTTTTAATTGTCCGCCAAAGGTTGCCAATTCACGCACGCCAGAGGAGCTTACAAAGGAATATTTGGCGTTAGTCATAATAAAAACTGTTTCCAAGCGTTTATCAATCTTCTTTAATAATAATGCACGTTGGAATTCATATTCAAAATCAGTGAACGCACGTAAACCTCTAACAATAAAAGGTGCCTGTTCTTCCTGGCAGAATTCATTGAGCAAACCACTGAAGCAAGTAACACGAGCATTAGGAATATGTTTAGTCGCTTCTCTGAGCATCTCTACTCTTTCTTCCATAGAGAACATTGCCTTGTCCTTACCGGGATTATGAAATACGCTGATGATAATTTCATCAAACATAGCACTTGCTCTTTCAAAAATATCTATATGACCTTTAGTCACTGGATCAAAACTTCCTGGGCATACCGCTCTACGCATAGCCGGACCTCCTAGTTGTATCTAAAATTAGCTAAAGAAATACCTACTTTATCTTTATCATTTATTCTACACAAAATAGATATATCCTTTTTTTATTTTTTATAAATCTACAGAAATACTAACTAAAATAAAATCAACAATAGTTTCGCCATAACGGTTACTACGAACAAGCTCGCAATTAGCCGGCAGCTTCGGCAGCTCATCATGAGCCGAACGCTCAACCACTAAATAACCGCCATCATTTAAAAAGCTTTTTTTACCTAAAACAGCAATAATCTGCTGCACCCATCCCTTATTATAAGGCGGATCGCAAAAGGCAAAATCAAAGTATTCTCCTTGTATGGCTAACCGTTCAGCAACCTGTGGCGCACTCCCCTTAATCATCTGACAATCAGCATCAGCACGGCATTTAGTAATATTACTTTTCACCAACCGTAATGATTCCTTGCTTTCATCAATAAAGGTAATGCTTCCGGCACCACGGCTCCAGCTTTCTAAACCAAGATTACCTGTACCGGCAAACAAATCAAGCACACGGGCACCGATAATTTTACTGCCAATAATATTAAAGACAGATTCCTTTACCCTGTCAGCCGTCGGACGTACATCATAAGTTTTCGGTACCGTTAGCTGTAAACCACGTGCTTTTCCTGTAATAATTCTCATCTTTTACTCCCAATATGCTATAATTAACTAGACACTAATTTTTAAGGAGGCTGCACATGAAAAAAATATTCCTAATCTTCATAACTGTGCTACTCCTAGCATTATATTATACATTAAACCTGTCTTTGCCGACAACAAAAGAAGTACATTTTCCCCAGAATAATATTAAGGAAAATATTCTTTTAGTACCACTTGATAGTCGTCCTGTCTGTAGTACTATGGTTCAAAAGCTAGGCAGGATTGTAGGTCTAAATGTAATTGTACCCCCAAAAGAACTCCTTGACAACTACCGTCATCCTGCAAATAGAAAAAAACTTTACGAATGGCTAAATAATAATATTTCTCATTATCAAAAAGCCATCATTTCTGCAGATATCTTACTTCACGGTAGTCTTTTACAATCGCGTCAAACTACAGTTACGCCTAAAGAACAACAGAAATTTTTGCAAGGATTACAAAAATTACGTCAAGAAAACGGTATGCACACAGCCATAGACATTTTTTCCATTATTCCCCGTCTTTTAGTAAGTGATGAGCTTTTACCGGACCGCTGGTATCAATTTCATTTAATGCGCTATTCTCAGCTTTTGGACATGACAGAAATCAACAATGATCCCTATATGACCAAAGAACTATTAGAATATCAAAATAAAATACCTAATAATATTCTAGCTAAATACCTGGCTCTATTTAAAAACAGCCACCAATTCAACCTTGCCCTGCTAGAGGCGGCAAGAAAACAGCAGTCACAAGTTCCCTTCAATATTATTATCGGTCAGGATGATGCTTCTCCATTTGGTTTGCCCCATCGCAATGCTCTTCAGCTACAAAAGTTCATGCAACACGAAAAACTGCAACATCATACATCCATTACCTATGGTGCCGATGAAATTGCGTCCTTACTGCTGACACGTTATTATTTACAACAACAAAAATGGCAGCCTAAGGTTTATCTTCAATTCGCCACACCTAATACAGAGTTTATGCATATGCCGTATATGGCTGTCAGCACTGGTGCAGCCATACGTAACCAACTGCAATTTGTCGGTGCAGCTATAACTGATGACTATCAAGCTGCTGATGTCATTTTGTATATCCACTGCGGCGACGAAAAACACCTACCGCAAAAACAGCAGGTTCAAGCTATCAGTAATATCTTAGCACAAAATAAAAGACTGGCTTTAGTAGACCTTAGTGCTAATTTTAACGCCGAGGAAATGCTTTTGCCATATTTATTAGACGAAAAAGTTCCTGTAAACCATTTATGTGCTTACGCAGGCTGGAACACCTTTAGTAACAGCTCCGGTACCGCCATTGCTCAGTCTTTACTGTTCACTGGTCGTTTATACGAGTTGCAAAAAGCTAAGAGCGAACCGCAGCAAATAGCTGCCCTTTACGCACAAAATCTTCAATTTACTATAGAACGTATGGTAGAGGATTATTATTATCAGAAAAAACTCCATCCACAGCTACGTCCTTATTTAGAAAGTTTTGGTATTACACCTACGGACTTAATGCCGGATGCTAAAGAGCAGACAGAATTTTCCCTACAGAAAAAAATCAGTCTTTATAGCTGCTATCTGCTACACAGCAATTTAGGACGAACACCATTTTATGAAGATAAGCATAATGCTTATTATCTCCGCGATTTAGCTATCGGTGTGCGTCTGCCTTGGAACCGTATTTTCGAGGTCAGCCTAGATGTACATACTCATACAGGAAGAAAAAACTAACACACTAATTATTAAGTTTGAAAGGAACACTATGTTTTATAAAAATATGCAAAAAGCAGTTTTTCTTGCCCGCCCTAACAGATTTATCGCCCGTATTTTAGTGGATGGTAAAGAAGAAAACTGTCATGTCAAAAATACAGGTCGCTGTAAAGAGCTGCTCCTTCCTGGCTGCACGATTTACGTGCAGCATCATGATAATCCGAAGCGTAAAACTCAATATTCCTTAATTGCTGTGGAAAAAGGTGCTTTATTAATCAACATGGATTCACAAGCACCAAATAAAGTCGTGCAAGAATGGTTACAGGAACAAGAGCCTTTTGGTAAAATGACACTACTCAAACCTGAATATACCCATGGCGATTCACGCTTTGATTTCTATCTGGAAACATCTCTACAAAAAATATTTATCGAAGTCAAAGGCGTAACTTTAGAAGAAAACGGTGTAGTAAAATTTCCCGATGCCCCTACTGAACGTGGTGTAAAGCACGTTCGTGAACTTACAGATTTGATACAAGATGGCTATACCTGTGCTATCATTTTTGTCGTGCAGATGAGTGGTATGCAGTACTTTACGCCTAATCATCAAACTCATGCTGCCTTTGGTGAAGCGTTAACCAAAGCTAAAAATGCCGGTGTACAGCTACTGGTCTATGAATGTTCTGTTACACCGAACAGCTTACGGCTGACCCATCCCCTGCCTATACAACTCTAAAGTGGCTCTTTATCGACAGATACGAAAAAAATATGGTATACTGTACTATATTAAATTATACAGGCTAGAAACTAGCTGATGATTATGTAAGTGAGAGGTTAGAATTATGCGTAATTATGCTAAATTTTATATAACTCCCAAAGGCGAACGTGCAGCACGCAACGGTCATCCTTGGGTGTTCGGCGAAGAAGTTACCAAAGTTGAAGGCAGTTATAACAATGGTGATTTAGTTGATGTAGTAACTAACAAGGGTAAATATTTAGGTACCGGTTTTGTCAACGATACCTCCAAAATCCGCGTCCGTATTATTTCTACTAATACTAATGACAAATTTGATGAAGCATTTTGGGAGCGTCGTCTGCGTTATGCTTTAGATTATCGTTTAACAGTGATGGGCGAACAAGATTTTAAATGCTGCCGTTTAATTTTCGGTGAAGCCGATATGTTTCCAGGCCTGACTGTAGACCGCTTTAATGATTTACTGGTTACTCAAACCTTATCCTTAGGTATCGAAGTACGTAAAGAAATGATTTTTTCTCTGCTGATTAAAATTCTGCAGGAAATGGACGAAAATGTCCGTGGGCTTTTTGAACGTAATGATGTTAAAATTCGCCGTTTAGAAGGCTTAGAGGAAGGCAAGGGCTGGTTTAATACACCATTACTGCCTAATCCTGGTGCAGTTACTACAGAAATCGTAGAAAATAGTATCGAATATACTGTAGATGTAGAAAACGGCCAAAAAACAGGTTTCTTCTTAGACCAAAAATATAACCGTCAGGCTATCGCTAAAATTGCTAAGGGCAAACATGTCTTAGACTGCTTCACTCATACCGGCTCTTTTGCTCTGAACGCAGCTCAAGGCGGTGCTGCTTCTGTTACTGCAGTAGATATTAGTGCCGAAGCTGTACAAATGGCTGACCATAATGCGAAAATCAACGGCTATGACCATATCATGAAAGGTCTGCAGGCGAATGTATTTGACTTGCTCAGCGATTTATTCAATAAACATTCTCACGCTTATGACTTTATCATACTTGATCCACCGGCATTTACTAAATCCGGTAGCACTGTAAAAAATGCTATCCGCGGTTATAAAGAAATTAACCTCAAAGCCATGAAACTATTACCCCGTGGCGGTTATCTGGCGACCTGCTCCTGCTCTCACTTTATGAAAGAAGAGCTATTTGTAAAAATGCTCCACGATGCAGCAAAGGATGCTAACGTATCCCTGCGTCAAATTGAAGCACGTCAGCAGTCTCCTGATCATCCTATTTTATGGAATGTACCGGAAACCTATTATTTAAAATTCTACATTTTCCAAGTAGTATAATAAGAAAAAAAGTGAACCGTTCTCTTGAGCAATCTATTTGCAGACTGCTCTAGGGAACGTTTTTTTATATGACAACAATAAGTCCACCGCTAACTGATTAGATACATTTGTAAATCACGTTCTAAAAAAAGAAAGATGGTAGAATTAAAATACTTCTACCATCTTTAAAGCACATTTTTTTATTTAGCAGGAGTCGGCTGATTGCTGACTACAGGCTTACCTAAAACCTGATTAACGCGATCTTTCATACTGCGTCTTGCAGGCTTAACAGGTTCACTATCTACTGAAGGCTCTTGGGTTTCATCTTCCTTTTCTTCAATTACGTCAGAATCCTTACCCTTGTTTTTATCCTTATCTTTGTCCTTCTTCTTATCCTTGCCATCCTTAGGATCTTGTTTAATTACAGGTTCCGGCGGAACAGTAACACCAGGATTTACAAAAGATGCCGCAGGAGCAGATGCTAAAGCATTAACCATGAAGTCATGCCAGATAGAAAGCGGAGCACCACTACCATACATATAATTCATAGGCTTGTTATTATCGTCACCGACCCATACTGCTGTACTCAAATTAGGAGTATAGCCTACGAACCAGGCATCGATATAAGTATCAGTAGTACCTGTTTTACCTGCTGCCTGCCTACCGATACCCATTCCACTAGCAGTACCACTCACAAATACATCTTGCATCATATTAGTAGTCAGATAAGCAGCTTCAGCATCAATAACACGTTTAGCTTCAGATTTTTTCGCTTCATACAGTACTTTACCTTCACGGTCTACGATTTTCAGCAAAGCAATTGGTTTGCAATACATACCGTTAGTAGCCAGAACTCCATAAGCAGCTGCCATTTCTAACGGATTAACACCTTTACTTAAACCACCTAAAGCCATAGCCAGATTAGCATCGCTATAAGAACCGGATTCTACCATCGTAGAAATACCCATTTTTTCAGCATTAGCAATAATCTTATCCACACCTACTTCTTGGGCTAATTTAACAGTAGGTACGTTCAAAGAACGGATCAAAGCACTACGCAGACTTACCTTACCATGCTCTTTACGGTCAGAGTTTTGCGGTTTCCAACCAGGAGAAAATTCTTCTACTTTATCTTCAATAACACTGGCAGGAGTATAACCATTTTGCATAGCAGTCAGATAAACAAAAGGCTTGAAAGCAGAACCAGGCTGACGTACTGCTAATGTTGCACGATTGAATTTGTCATCACCACGACCACCAATCATAGCTTTAACGTAACCAGTAGTAGGATCTATAGCTACAAGAGCCATCTGCGGTTGAGTAATCTTTTTACCATCAGTATAATAAGTCGGCAGATGCTTCATTGCCCTTTCAGCTGCACGTTGCATATCACTGTCCAAAGTGGTGTAAATTTTCAAGCCACCTTTGTACAGAGCATCTGCACCTACTTCTTCAATTACCTTTTGTGTAATCATATCAAAGAAATAGGAACGAGGGTCAGTAGATTTTTTGTGATAAGTATTGAATGATAATTTTTCAGCCTTTGCTGCAGCACCATCTTCAGCAGAAATAAGGCCATATTTTACCATTTGGTCAATTACAAGCTCTTGACGTTTTTTACTTTCCTGCGGATTTTCAAAGGGATTGAAATAGTTAGGACTTTTAGGAATAGCAGCTAAAGTTGCAGCCTCAGCAACGTCTAATTGCTTAACATGCTTGCCGAAATAATACATAGAAGCACTTTCAATGCCATAAGCACCTTGACCAAAATAAATCTGATTCAAATACATGGTCAGAATTTCATCTTTAGTGTATTTATGTTCCAGTTCTTTAGCAATAAATGCTTCTTTAATCTTACGGATAATACTACGCTCTTGAGTCAGGAAAGCATTTTTCGCTAACTGTTGAGTAATAGTTGAGCCACCCTGTACCTCACTACCGCTAAGAGTAGAAACTAATGCACGGGCTGTACCACGATAGTCAATACCACCATGTTCATAAAAACGGTTATCCTCGATAGCGATAAAAGCTTGTTGAACATGTTTAGGAATGTCATTAATAGTAACGGGAATACGACGCTCCTCGGACAAAGTAGTGTAAATCGCATTACCATTAATATCATAAAATTGAGATGCGGCATCCGGAATCAGTGTTTCGTCCATATTTGGCGGAGCGAAGAAACTGGAAAAGCCATATAAAATGGAAACTCCCATGATGCCTAGTGATAGTAGGCAGATGATGATAGTTTTTAAAATTTTAAGCATAATATACCTCGGTTCTAAAAAGATTGGGGAAGGTAACTTTGTATATCGTTCTTATTATATCATCTCCGTGATATTTTGTCATAAGAATTAGCTCAAGGTAAAATTTTTGTATAATCAGCACCTCTAAACTACATATACTTCTCCAAACCACGATAATATTTACTGATAAAATAAATTTATATAGAATTATTTATTTGCTTATGCAAAAGCTTTAATTGCTCATCATATTCTAACAATTGCTTTTGTATCAGCTCATAAGCATCCCGCTCACCGCTAAATGATTTAGCCGCCATCACCAGCTCTGCTTTATACTGTTTTTGTAATGCTAACAATCGCTGCTGATATTTAATCTGCTCTGCCTTATTTAATCTTAAAAGTTCTTTTTGTACTTCTTCGCAACGTTTATCGTAGGCTAATTGCAATTTTTGCGTAATATCTGCAATATTTACTGTATCAAGATAAACCATATCCTGCCTACTACCAACAGATTTTTCCTGGGTAATGAAATTAATCAACAGACGTATAAGCGGATATAAACTCATAAGGAAAAATACCGTCCTTATTTTACCATTCTGAATAACTAACGCTAAGCAGATTAACACCATAAAAACAATTAAAACAAAATACTCTATCGAACTTTTGAATATGATGTTTCGGTAACAATATGTTAGCCCTGCCGCAAAGCATAAACTCATAACAGATAAAAACAAAGCAAAAGGAAAAGGTAAAAATAAAATATATCCAGCAATGCTCACCAACATTACCACCAGACATATTTCCAGCAATATTTTTCTATTCATTTTGTATAAACCTTAAATGCTATTATTTCCAACTCATCTTTATAAATAGCTACTTTACCGTAAATAAATACCTCTTTATCCTTAGTTAATTCGTTTTGCAAAATTTCAGCATGAGCCTCAGGTTTCTTTACCGTTTTAGGAAAAACCACAACTTTAATGCGTTGATTAGCGTAAACATCATTTAATGTACAAAAGATCATTCCTTTGCCTTGAGATAGATTAATAACCTTACCTACGACAGTTACAGCTTTATCCTTCATATCCGGTTTAATATCACCAACATTTAAAACAGCCTGTTCAGCTAAAATCTTTTTAGACTCCGCACTAATTTTTGTAGAAGAAAGATTTTCGTTTTGTTCACTATTAAATTGTGGATAAATAAAAAAATATCCTCCCAAAAGTATTGCTATTACAAGGACCCAAGTCATAAAAAGCTTCATTAAACTACTACTCCTTCAAAATGTATTGCAAAAATATTTTAGTGTTTACTCTACCAGCACCAAACCATAAATCTTTAATTCTTTGATAGGACCGGTAATAACCTTCATCTCAAAACCATTATCATTAGCCAGTGCAAAAACGTCGATACCGCAGGCTTCTAAGGAAGGACGTGCTTTTGTCGGATTCACACATTTTTTCAGATTGCATTTTTCGCATAAACGGCAACGTCCTGCTTTTAAGGCAAAGGCACGATAATGATTCATAAAGAAGGCTTCTTTTTCCAGATTCAATAAGATTTCCAGCAACCCATTACTCATTTTCAAATCTGTATCAGCAAAGCTTGCCATATCTTTACCGTCAAACTCCATAGTAAACTCTACAATAATACCGTATTTATATTCAGATAAAAATTGCTGTGTTTCTGCATAGTCAGGTGCATATGGCGGACAACAAAGATTAGAACCATAGTTAGGGCAGCCGTAGCGACATTTCATATGTGTCCAAGAGCCTGTTTTTATTTTAGCAACCTCTACTACTTTAGTAGCTGTTGCACCTTGTTCAATAGCTTTATCTTCTAACTTTTGTAAATCCAATAATAATTTTTCTTCCATCAATAACACCATCCTTGTCAAATTTATATAATTTATTATAGCATATTTTTACCCATGCACTCCCAAACTAATCGCTAATTATAATACCATTATATCACATAATTTTAACTGTATTTCTGTTAATCAAAAAGCTCTATTAGATAAATAGAACTTTCTGATATTATCGCAAATACGAATATCTGTCTATACTCACTGCTTAGCGGAGGAAACTTCTTTTTTCTTAAAGAAGTTTTTTAATTCATAGCAAAAAACCTCTAATACCTTATCCCGTAAACCGTTTTTAGGCAAAAGCAAATCAAAAAAGCGCTCTCCCTCCACAGCCTGGTGCAAAATCTTTACTTCATTGCCAGCCTCAGCCATCTTAGCAATGTATTCTGAAATAAGTGCTACGCCTACACCATTTTTCACCGCCTCTTTTACGGCAAAATTAGTATTCATAACTATAGGCGTGTATTGAAACTTAGTTAAGCTATCCCCAATTAAATATTCCCACTGCAGACGGCTACCTGACCCTGCTTCTCTAATAATCCAACGAGTATTTTCATTCCAATTTTTTTCTTTATAATCTAACGGAGCAATAATCACTAATTTATCTCTAAATAAATGTTCCTTTTCTAATTTATCACTAACAACAGTACCCTCTACAACCGCCAAATCTAATTTATAAGCCTTCAATAAATCAGACATATGTGTAGTATTCCCCATCTCCACCATCACATTAATATAAGGATATTTCTTATTAAAAATACCCAGAAATTCCGGCAGAAAGTATTCACCGATAGTCAAACTAGCACCTATTTGCAGTCTGCCCGCGACAAAACTCAAATCATTTTTGACATATTTTTTTGTATAACTCCACTCTGCCTGCAACTTCTTGGCTTGATGATATAATCGCTCACCCGCTGGAGTAATAATCAATTTTTTCTGTTTCTTGCTGCGCAAAATGAATTTTTCAGCAAAATATTCTTCTAAACGTTTAATATGTAAGCTGACAGTCGGCTGTGAAATATTCAGAAGCTCACCTGCTTTAGTAAAACTTTGTGCATCTACAACTTCGATAAATGTCTGTAATTCAATAAACATTCTTACACCTCATTAATATTTGTAATAATTATTATAATAAATATTCATTTTACTAATTATTTACTT
>Cam_p2__coassemble_920_pt1 | contig 47004 bp, 38 predicted proteins | sample Cam_p2__metabat2_high_PE_007 | metagenome-assembled genome bin Cam_p2 | reverse complement strand
GTCTCTATGTCTAATTTTTTTGAAATTAATTTGCGCAACTTATTATACGTTATCCCGGCAGAGGATGCTGCATGATGTAAGCATATTCCTGAAATACTTCACGGGTTGCTGCAGCAAAGAAAATGCATTGCAGAAACCAGATATTCATAGAATGTTTACCTAACAGCAGGACTACTTTATGCAGCAGATTATTATAATTTAAATTAGCAGCTGTTAGTAGGGCGATATATAAGGGGCATAAGAACACGCTGGAATAAGTTGAAATGAATGGTTTAAAGGCATAGTAAGCAACAATGGGGAAGAATAAAAACAGGGTAATCCAGGAGGCGGAGTAGCTTTGCAGTTTTTGCGCCAGTTTAGCAATATAGTCATATTTAGCACAGAGGTAAGCACTGATGACAATGGGTATATAATCGGAGAAATATTCAATGGCACTATAAACAAAGAATTTCTCCATGCCATAAACATTTAAAGCAGCGAGGATGCCTTTGCAGAAAATGACAATACCCAAAGTCAGCAGTACATATTGTTTGAGCGAATAGTTTTGTGTTAATTTAGCAAAATAAGGTAAGAATAACATGATTTCAATGTAAAGGAACACAAACCATGAAAAGAGCATAATATTATGGGTAGAAGAAAGCATTTCTGTACCGATTTCATTCCAGGTAAGTTGGTAGCCGCACAGAAAATGTGCGATAGCAGCGAAACCGAATAAGATCAGCCAGTAGTCAATTAGGAAGGTAACGATTTTGGTTAAGGAATAATTTAATGTTTTTTCCTTACGCAGATAATATGTCCAACCGGTTAAGAAACAGAAGATAGGCACGACAGCAAAGCCGGCAAAGTCGCAGATCCAGTCAACATAAGGGGCTAAGTAAGCATAATTAATGCTGCTAATATACCATTGGGGATTGCCAAAGGAGTGGTGCATTACCATGAGGATAACGGCAATGCCTTTTAAATAAGTTGTAAGTTCTCGTGTCAAAGAATAAAACCCTTTCTTTTATATAATAATGAATAATTATAATATAAAGCTTTTCTGATGAAAAGATTATGCATAGCTTTGAGTGTGATATCTATGTAAATTATTTTACAGAAAAATGTGAATTGATTGCAGATAGGTTAACTAAGCGGATTTATGAGGGTAAGTTTTCCTAAATGCTATTGTATAAATAATATAGTAAAGTATAAGATAGCTACTATTAGGCTTATTAAGTTTTGGAGAAATTTTCTGCTTAGTAAAAGCTTTTCTCTTAAAACAACTGTTTGTGAATTTCTTGTGCACCTGCTTTAAAAACAATTCTTATAATGGTAGAATATAAGTGAAATATAATAGAGAAAAATTGTTATTTTCTCGTAAAGATAAAGTGAGGTACAGATTATGAAATTATTTTCTTGGAATGTTAATGGCTTGAGAGCCTGCATGAATAAAGGATTTGCTGACTTTTTGGCAGAGTATGCACCGGACATTATCTGTTTACAGGAAACGAAGATGCAGCGTGAACAGGCTGATTTTGTTTTTCCCGGTTATGAAGAATTTTGGAACAGTGCTGAAAAGAAGGGGTATAGCGGTACAGCAATTTTTACTAAACAAAATCCCTTGAATGTTACTTATGGCTTAGGTATTGCAGAACATGATAAGGAAGGACGTGTGATTACTGCGGAGTTTGCTGATTTTTATCTAGTAACCGTCTATACGCCTAATTCTCAACGCGGTTTGGCACGTCTTGATTACCGTATGCAGTGGGAAGTCGTTTTCCACGAATATTTAGAGCGTCTTGATGCACAAAAGCCTGTAATTGTCTGCGGTGATTTGAATGTGGCGGCTGAAGAAATAGACTTAAAAAATCCTAAGACTAATCGTACTAATGCCGGCTTCAGTGATGAGGAGCGTGCTAAATTCCGCGAGTTGAAGGCAGCTGGTTTTGTGGATACTTTCCGTTATCTCCATCCTGAAGAAGTAAAATATAGTTGGTGGAGTTATATGTTTAAAGCTCGTGAAAAGAATGCCGGTTGGCGTATCGACTATTTCCTGGTATCCGAGCGTATTAAGGATAAGGTGCAGACTGCCGCTATTCATAACGAGGTTTTCGGCAGCGACCATTGTCCGGTAAGTATAGAAGTAGAAGTTTAAGCAGGTGATGAGGTATGGAGTTTAAAATCAAGGCTCCCTTTGAGCCGGCAGGTGACCAGCCGCAGGCCATTGAAAAATTAGCCGCAGGTGTGGAGCAAGGACTGCATACGCAGGTTCTTTTAGGTGCTACCGGTACGGGTAAAACTTATACTATTGCCCAGGTAATAAATAAAGTACAGAAGCCGACACTAGTTATAGCTCATAACAAAACTTTGGCTGCACAATTGGCAAGCGAATTAAAAGCGTTTTTCCCCGATAATGCTGTAGAATATTTTGTTTCTTATTATGATTATTACCAGCCGGAAGCATATATTCCGCAGTCCGATACTTATATCGAAAAGGATGCTTCCATTAATGATGAAATAGATAAACTGCGTCACTCGGCGACTAGTGCTTTATTTGAACGCAAGGATGTAATTATTGTGGCCAGCGTTTCCTGTATCTATGGCTTAGGTGCACCGCAGGATTATTATGATATGGTGTTATCTCTGCGCTTAGGGCAGATTATAGACCGCCAGCAGATTTTGCACAAATTAGTTGAAATTCAATACGACCGTAACGATATCGATTTTAAACGTGGTACTTTCCGCGTCCGTGGCGATGTCATTGAGGTTATTCCTGCCGCTTATGGCGAAAAGGCTGTGCGTATTGAAATGTTTGATAACGAAGTAGATAGTATTCTTGAATTTGACGTTTTAACAGGGGAGATTTTAGCTAGACGTAATCATGTGGCAATTTTTCCTGCTTCCCACTATGTAACTAGTCGTGAGAATCTTTTGCGAGCCATGGATGATATTCGTGAAGAATTAAAAGAGCGCTTAGATTATCTGAATCATAATTTTAAAATGCTAGAGGCACAGCGTCTGGAACAGCGGACTAATTATGATTTGGAAATGATGAACGAAATGGGATATTGCTCCGGTATCGAAAACTATTCCCGCCATTTGGCAGGACGTAAGGCAGGGGAACCGCCCTTTACCTTGGTCAATTATTTTCCTAAGGATTTTCTCTTAGTCGTGGATGAGTCCCATGTTACTTTACCGCAGATTCGTGCCATGTATGCAGGCGATCGCTCCCGTAAGCAGATGTTAGTAGACCATGGTTTTCGTCTGCCCTCTGCTTATGACAACCGTCCTTTGACTTTTGACGAATTTCAAGAGCAGATTAATCAGGCAATTTATGTTTCGGCGACACCTGCTGCTTATGAAATGGAACAGGCGGAGCAAGTAGTAGAGCAGATTATCCGACCCACAGGCTTATTAGATCCTCAGATTGAGATTCGTCCCATTGCCGGACAGATAGATGATTTATTAGGGGAAATCAATAAAACTGCAGCCGCCGGCGAGCGTGTTCTTGTAACAACGCTGACCAAACGCATGGCCGAGGACTTGACGGAATACTTAAAACAAGCAGGTGTAAAAGTACGTTATCTTCATTCGGAAATCGCTACTATTGAGCGTGCCGAAATTATTGACGGACTGCGTGCAGGTAAATTTGACGTTTTAGTAGGTATTAACTTGCTGCGTGAGGGTCTTGATTTGCCGGAGGTAAGCTTGATTGCAATTTTAGATGCGGATAAAGAAGGCTTTTTGCGCAGTGATACGGCGATGATTCAGACTATTGGCCGCGCAGCACGTAATGAGCATGGACGTGTTATTATGTATGCTGACCGTATTACTGATAGTATGCACCGTGCGATTGATGAAACTAACCGTCGTCGCGAGAAACAGCAGGCGTATAATGAGGAACATCATATTACACCGAAGACTGTTTATAAGGAGCAACGTCATCTGATTAAGCTGACCCGTGTTGCGGATGATGAAGCTGCTGCCGAGTATGGCAGTAAGCCACTGAAAAAGCAGTCTAAGAAAGAGCTGGAATCTTTGTCCCGTGATTTGGAACGTAGAATGCAAGAGGCGGCGAAGGCTCTTGATTTTGAAGCTGCTGCCGAATTACGTGACCAATTAATTTTGGTTAAAGGTCAGTTGGGGCAGAAGCTAGTGCCGAAAAAGAAGAAGAAATAACTCAAGGAGTTTTGCTATATGCAGGAAAAAATAATTGTCAAAGGAGCACGTCAGCATAATCTGAAAAATATTACTGTGGAAATTCCGCGGAATAAAATGGTGGTCATTACTGGTTTAAGTGGTAGTGGTAAATCTAGTCTGGCGTTTGATACTATTTATGCTGAGGGACAAAGACGTTATGTAGAAAGTCTTTCGGCCTACGCCCGTCAGTTTCTGGGACAAATGGATAAGCCTGATGTTGATTATATTGAAGGCTTGAGTCCGGCTATCTCTATAGATCAGAAAACTACTAGCCGTAATCCTCGTTCTACTGTAGGTACAGTTACAGAAATTTATGATTATCTGCGTCTGTTGTTTGCCCGTGCAGGTGAACCCCATTGTCCTCAGTGTGGGAAGCTGATTGAGCAGCAGAGTGTACAGCAGATTGTAGATAAAGTTTTGTCCTTGCCGGGTGGTACACGTTTTATGGTTATGGCACCTTTAGTACGTGGACGTAAGGGCGAGCACCAAAAGGTGTTGGATGAAATGCGTCGAGCTGGCTATGTACGTATGTATATTGATGATGAAGTACGCACATTAGACGAAGAAATCATTTTAGATAAAAAGAAGAAGCATAGTCTATCAGTTGTTATTGACCGTTTGGCAGTGCGGGAAAATATTCAGCAGCGTTTGACGGACAGTGTGGAAACAGCTTTAAAATTAGCGGATGGCTTTGTTGAAATTGCCTTAATGCAGGAAAAAACAGAAATCATGCTCTTTAGTGAGCATTTTGCCTGCAATGATTGCGGTATCAGCTTACCGGAAATCGAGCCACGTTTATTTTCCTTTAATAATCCTTTTGGTGCTTGTCCTGAATGTACAGGCTTAGGTATGAATATGGAATTTGATAAGGCCTTAATTATTCCTGATGGGGATAAATCCTTTGCTGATCGTTGTTTGGCCTCCTTTAGTAATAATCTTAATTCTTATTTCATGAAGCAACTGGGTGCTGTGCTGGCAGCCTATGGCTATACGTATGATAATACTTGGAACGATTTAACTCCCGAGGTGCAGGATTTATTGTGGTCTGGTGCAGGGGAGCGTAAATTTGCTTTCTGGTATGAAAATCTGCAGGGCGAAGTCAAAATGCACGATACTACTTTTGATGGTATTTTGAGCATTATGAAACGTAAATATAAAGAAGCCTTTAGCGACAGTATGCGTCAGGATATGGAAGAGTTTATGACGACAAATCCTTGTCCTGTATGTCATGGCAGTCGTTTGAAAAATGAAGCTTTATCTATTTTAATCGGGGGCAAGAATATTTGTCAGGTAACGGCAATGACAGTACGCGAAAGTCTACAGTTTTTTGCCGATTTAAAGCTGACACCGCGTCAACAGCTGATTGCTAAGCAGGTGCTAAAGGAAATTAGTGCCCGACTGCAATTTTTAAATGATGTAGGTCTTGATTATTTAACTTTGGATCGTAGTGCAGGTACTCTTTCCGGCGGCGAGGCCCAGCGCATTCGCTTGGCAACACAGATTGGCAGTGGTTTGACCGGAGTTTTATATATTTTAGATGAACCGTCCATCGGTCTACATCAGCGTGATAATGGTAAATTGCTGACGACATTGAAGCATTTGCGTGATTTAGGTAATACTTTAATCGTAGTAGAGCATGATGAAGAAACAATGTATGCTGCTGATGAAATTATTGATATCGGTCCTGGTGCAGGTGAGCATGGCGGTGAGGTTGTGGCTCAAGGCACGGCAGAGAAGATTAAGCAGGTAGAGCAGTCTGTAACAGGTGCTTATCTTAGCGGCCGCAAATTTATTGCTGTGCCTAAAAAGCGTCGCCAGTGTGATGGTCGTTATCTGACTATTAAGGGAGCACGGGCAAATAATTTGAAGAATATTGATGTCAGCATTCCTCTAGGTGTACTTACAGTAGTAACTGGTGTGAGTGGTAGTGGTAAGTCTACTTTAATTAATGATATTCTCTATAATGCTTTGGCAGTAAAACTGCATGGTGCTCGCTTGCGTCCTGCAGAGCATGATAGTATTGAAGGCTTGGAGAATGTGGATAAGGTTATTAATATAGATCAATCGCCTATTGGCAGAACGCCACGCTCCAACCCTGCAACTTATACAGGGGTATTTGATTTCATCCGCGAATTATTCAGCCAAACTAATGAAGCGAAGATGCGTGGCTACAAGGCAGGACGTTTTAGTTTTAATGTGAAGGGCGGACGCTGTGAGGCTTGCAAGGGCGACGGTGTGAATAAAATCGAAATGAATTTCCTGCCCGATGTTTATGTTCCTTGTGAGGTTTGTCATGGTGCTCGTTATAACCGCGATACCTTAGAGGTACATTATAAAGGTAAAACTATTGCCGATGTTTTGGATATGACTGTCGGCGAGGCCTGTGAATTCTTTAAAAATCTGCCGCGTATTCACCGTAAGTTAGAGGTTTTAGAGGATGTTGGCTTGGGTTATATTCATTTAGGACAGGCGGCAACGACTCTTTCAGGTGGTGAAGCTCAACGTATTAAGCTAGCGGCCGAGCTTTCTCGTCGCAGTACAGGACGTACAGTTTATATTTTGGACGAGCCTACTACAGGTTTACATATTGCCGATGTCCATAAATTATTGGAGGTTTTACAGCGTTTGGTAGAAGCCGGTGACAGTGTTATCGTCATCGAGCATAATTTAGATGTTATTAAGACTGCAGATTATATTATCGATTTAGGACCGGAGGGCGGCGATAAGGGCGGTACATTATTAGCAAGCGGTACGCCTGAAGCAGTGGCGAAGGTGAAAAAATCATATACAGGACAATATATTCAAGAAGAATTAGCAAAAGCGAAAAAGAACGGGTGGTATAAATGACGGAGCTGGCAGCAGGTTTTAGTGAAAATATCCGTAAAGCCTTAGCTGTATTGCCGGAAAAACCAGGTGTTTATCTGATGCATGATGCAGAAGGCAAGGTTATTTATGTAGGCAAGGCGGTGGTACTGAAAAACCGCGTCCGCAGTTATTTTCGTAATTTAGCTAGTCACACACCGAAGGTCAAGGCTATGGTGGCGAAAATTGCCGAGATTGAAACTATTGTTACTTCTAGTGAAGTGGAAGCTTTGATTTTAGAGTGTAACCTGATTAAGAAATATCGTCCGCGTTATAATATCAGTCTTAAAGATGATAAAACGTATCCTTATTTAAAAGTTACGGTGCAGGAGGATTTTCCCCGACTTTTAGTAACACGCCGGCAGAGCCGTGACGGAGCGAAGTATTATGGACCCTATGCTGATGCCGGTGCCATGCATGCCACAGTAAAATTACTGCGTTCTATGTTTCCTTTGCGTACGTGCAGAAAGATGAATCCGGATCGTCCTTGCTTAAATTATCACATCAAGCGCTGCTTAGCACCGTGTGCAGGTCGTATCGGGCGTAGTGAATATCAGCAGATGATTAAAAGTGTCTGCATGGTTTTAGACGGCAGGACGACGGAGCTGGAGCGTGATTTAAAACGGGCTATGCAGGAGGCTGCAGAAAATTATGCTTTTGAAGAGGCTGCTCGTCTGCGAGACCAATTGCAGGCCGTGGAGCGTTTGAATGAAACGCAGAAGGCTGTGACGAATAACGGCGGTGATATGGATATCATCGGGTTTGGCAAGGATATGACAGGATTATGCTTGCAGATTTTCTTTGTCCGCAAGGGTAAGCTGATGGGCCGTGATAATTTCTTTTTGGAGGATGCTGGCGATACATCTGATGAAGTTATTACTGCCTTTATCAAGCAATATTATAATGAGGCAACCTTTGTACCACACGAAATCGTGGTGCCATATTTGCCGGAAGCAGCCGAGCAGCAGCTGATTGAAAACTGGCTGGCAGAAAAGGTACAGAGAAAGGTAGTTTTATTACTGCCGCAGCGTGGTGTGAAAAAGCAGTTATTGGAGCTGGCGAATACTAATGCTGTTAAATTATTAGAGGAACGCTTACGTAAGGGCAACTTATCCCTGACAAGTGATGTACAGGCAGCAGAAGAATTACAACATATTTTGGGTGTGGAGCATTCTTTGGCGCGCATGGATTGCTTCGATATCAGTCATACGCAAGGTACGGAAACAGTTGCTTCCATGGTTGTTTTCCGCAATGGCAGTCCGAGTAAAAAGGATTATCGTAAATATAAAATTGTATCGGCAGAGGGTAAGCCTGATGATTTCAAATCCATGAAAGAGGTTGTTTACCGCCGTTACAAGGATTATGAAGATTTACCCAGCCTAGTAATCATCGATGGTGGTAAAGGACAGCTGAGCTCGGCTTTAGAGGTCATTCGCGGTTTAGGTTTGGCAGAGCTGCCTGTGGTCAGCTTAGCAGAAAGGGAAGAGGAAATCTTTATTCCTCATCAAAGTAAAAGTATTGTCTTGGACAGGGATAGTGCGGCTTTAAAGCTTATCCAACGTATCCGTGATGAAGCCCATCGCTTTGCAATTACCTATCACCGTAAACTACGCAGCAAGCGTAATCTGGTGTCGGTATTAGATCATGTAGAGGGAATCGGGCCGAAACGGCGGCAGGAGCTGTGGAAGGCTTTTAAGACACTGGACGCGATGAAGGCGGCTACTGTGGAAGAGTTGGCTGATGTCGAAGGTATGAATTATGCAGCGGCGCAGACTTTGTATGATTTTTTCCGCTTAGATTTAGTGGGTAAAAAAGATGCGATGAAGTAATAATTTCTTAAAAGTTCACAGCAAATTTAAAGATTTTCTAGGATTTTATGTTATAATAAGCTTATCAATAATTATTATTCATAGGAGGAGATAATATGTCTAAATGGGTATGTAATATCTGTGGTTATGTTTATGACCCCGAAGTTGGCGATCCGGATAACGGCGTAGAAGCTGGTACTGCTTGGGAAGATGTTCCGGCGGATTGGGTTTGCCCCCTGTGCGGTGTAGGCAAAGACGACTTCAGCGAAGAATAAGACGCGGTTTTAGCGTAAAACAATTACATAGAAACATATTTGCAAGGATGAAGAGAATCGGTGTTACGGCCGGTTCTCTTTTTTTACCTAGATTTAACAGCATGAAAGAGGATTTTAGTATAATATATCTAAATAATACGTATGGTATTTTACATGGTGTTTGCATGTTTGCTATTTAATCGAAAGAGGTAAAAAGCATGATTTATTGTGTTGAAGATGAACAAAATATTTGTGAATTAGAGGTTTACACTTTGCAATCCGTTGGTATGGAGGCCAAGGGCTGTGGTAGCGGTCAGGAATTATTTGCGGCTATGGAAAAGGAAGTACCTGAATTAATCGTTTTGGACATTATGTTGCCCGATGAGGATGGTATGAGTATCTTGCGTCGTTTGCGCGCGGATAAGCGTTTTGCTAGTGTGCCCGTTATCATGGCTACTGCTAAAGGGTCAGAATTTGATAAAGTTAAGGGCTTGGATTGCGGTGCTGATGACTATATTGCTAAACCTTTTGGTATGCTGGAAATGGTAGCACGTATCAAGGCTGTATTGCGTCGCTGCAATGCTCATGAGCCTGCTGTAGCGGAAAATGAAATTATCAGCGTCGGTAATTTAGTGGTTAATCCGTTAGAGCATAAGGTTTTGGTTGATGATCAAGAAGTAGTGCTGACCTTAAAGGAATACGAATTACTGAAAAAATTCTTGTTGAATCCGGGTATTGTTTTCTCCCGTGATAAATTGCTGAATGATATTTGGGGCTATGAATTCAGTGGTGAAACAAGAACTGTTGACGTACATATACGTACATTGCGTCAGAAATTAGGAGATGCCGGCGAATTAATTGAAACCATTCGTGGTGTAGGTTATCGTATGGCTGCCCGTAAATGAAGCAAAAGATTTTCCGCAGTCTTGTTTTACTAACAAGTTTATCAGTATTTTTAGTCATGTTGCTTTTTGCTTGGATAGCATATCATTATATTTTGCGTGATAGTTATGATAATTTAAAAAGGGAAGCCAATGTTTTAATTGCTTCGCAAAGAGATGGGGTTATTTCCATTTCCGATTTACGCAATTTACATATTGATGATCGCGTGACTATGATTGGCCCCGATGGGACTGCGTTATTTGACAATTATGCCTCTTATGATAAGATGGAAAACCACTTTGAGCGTGAAGAAATCAAAGAGGCCATGACTGTTGGTGAAGGCTTTTCTAGTCGTGCTTCGGAAACTTTGGGGAAAGGTATTCTTTACTATGCAGTGAAGTTGCCCAATGGTAATATTTTACGTTTTTCTCGTACTAATGATGTAATCTTCCAACAGGCCAATTTATTATTCGTTTATTTGATAGGTATTTTCCTATTGGTATTAATAGGTGCGTTTATTGCTGCAAAATCTATCACTGATAAAGTTTTACGACCTTTGGAGCAGTTAGATTTGGAGAAGGCAACGGCTGATGCTGTTGATTATCCGGAGCTGCAACCGATTTTAAATTACTTCTCTTTACAGAAAGAGCGCTTGGGACGTGAAATGCGTCGCTATAAAAGCAAGAAACAGGAGTTAAAAGCGGTAAGTAATAATATGAATGAAGGTATGCTTTTTTTAGATACGCATTGGAATGTGGTATCGATTAATAAAAGTGCAGTTAATTTTTTCGGCAAAGAAAAGCAATATCTATTGGGCTGTAATTTACTGTCTTTAGACGGTAGTGAAGATGTACAACGATTATTAAATGAAATTGCTACTAATGGTAAAGGAAGACTGATTTTAAATCGTGGTAGCAGTTATTTTCAATTAAATGGTAGTCGTATTGCCGATAAGGGTTTTGTACTCTTAATTATGGATGTTACTGAACGCACAGCATCGGAAAAGTTGCGTCGCGAATTTTCTGCTAACGTTTCGCATGAACTTAAAACACCCTTGCAATCAGTTTTGGGTTATTCAGAAATCATGCTTAGTGGTTTAGTGCGTCCGGAAGATACTAAACGCTTTTTGCAAAAAATTTATGATGAAGCGCAGAATTTATTACGCCTGATTGATGATATTATGAAATTATCCAAGTTGGATGAATTAAGTCACGATATGTTAGAAGAATTCAGCTTGCAGCAGATTGCCCAAAAAGCTATTTGCCGTTTACGTGATAAGGCAAAAAAACTAGAAGTAGAGCTGATTTTGGAAGATACCACAGCTAAGCCCGGTGTTATTTTAGGTATTTCCTCTTTGATGGAGGAAATCTTTTTCAATCTGCTGGATAATGGCCTGAAGTATAATCGTGAGGGCGGTAATGTAACACTGAAAATTAGCGAATCAGAAAATAAATATACCGTTAGCATTAAAGATACAGGTATAGGCATAGCTACAGAAGAGCTGCCACATATTTTTGAACGCTTCTATCGTGTTGACCGTAGTCGTCATAAAGCTGTCGAAGGTACAGGGTTAGGTTTATCCATTGTTAAACACGGTGTGCTTTTCCATGGCGGTACTGTACGTGTTTTCAGCACTATCGGCGAGGGTACTGAATTTGTACTGAAATTCCCCAAGAAAAACTATATTCCCAAGGATGAAGTTGTGGAAGCGAATGCACAAGACAGTTCTTCAAATATATGATACAATAAAAGCACCGATTGAATTGGTGCTTTTATTTTTTTAACTCATATCTATAATGAGGGAAATTAGATAATTAAGGAGGCTTGTATCATGCAAGTAGTTTTAACAATTGTAGGAAAAGACCAAGTAGGTATTACCGCTAAAGTAGCTAATGCTTTGGCCGGTATGAATATGAACATTATTAATATTAATCAAAACATTATGCAAGGCTTTTTTAATATGGTATTAATCGCAGATATGTCCAAGGCTAATGTTACTTTGGCACAGGCACGTGAAAATATGGAAAATCTGGGCAAGGAAATGTGTCTTGATGTACGTCTGCAAAGTGAAGATATTTTCACTGCTATGCATCGTATTTAGGAGGCTGCCATGCTGTTCAATACTCAAGATATTTTAGAAACCAATAGTATGATTACCGAGCATAATCTGGATGTACGCACCATCACCATGGGCATCAGCCTGCGTGACTGCTGTCATTCCGATATTAAGGTAACCGCAGAAAAAATTTATGATAAAATCTGTACTAAGGCAGAACGCTTAGTTAAAACTGGTGAGGATATCGAAAATGAATTAGGTGTGCCTATTATTCATAAGCGTATTTCCGTAACTCCGATTTCTATTGTCGGTGAAAGCTGCGACAGCAATGATTATGTACCTTTAGCACAAGCTTTGGATAAAGCAGGTAAAGCTGTAGGTGTTAACTTTATCGGCGGTTTCTCCGCTTTAGTGGACAAAGGCTATACTAAGGGTGATCGTAACCTGATTGCTGCTATTCCTGAAGCTTTGGCTGTTACTGATATTGTCTGCTCCTCCGTTAGTGTCGGTTCTACTAAATGTGGCATTAATATGGATGCTGTTAAGCAGATGGGTGAAGTGGTTAAGGCAACTGCTGCCCGTACTGCAGACCGCGATGCTATAGGTTGTGCAAAATTAGTTATTTTCTGTAATGCTGTACCTGATAATCCGTTTATGGCAGGTGCTTTTCTCGGTGTAACCGAGCCTGAATGTGTTATTAATGTCGGCGTCAGCGGTCCCGGAGTGGTTAAGCACGCTTTAGAGCAGGTAAAAAATGGCGATATCGGTATGGTTGCAGAAACTATTAAACGTACTGCTTTCAAGATTACCCGCGTAGGTCAATTAGTAGCTCAAGAGGCTGCCCGTCGTTTAAATACCCAGTTCGGTATTATCGATTTGTCCTTAGCACCGACACCGGCTATCGGCGACTCTGTTGCACATATTCTGGAGGAAATCGGCTTGGAAAGCTGTGGCGGCCCAGGTACTACTGCTACTTTGGCTATGCTGAATGACGCTGTTAAAAAAGGCGGTCTGATGGCTTCTAGCTATGTCGGCGGCTTGAGTGGTGCCTTTATTCCTGTAAGTGAAGATGCAGGTATGATTGCTGCAGTGGAACGTGGCAGCCTGTGCTTAGAAAAATTGGAAGCTATGACCTGCGTATGTTCCGTAGGTTTAGATATGATTGCTGTGCCTGGTAGCACTACTGCCAGCACCATTTCTGCAATTATTGCCGATGAAGCTGCTATCGGCATGATTAATAATAAAACTACTGCTGTCCGCTTAATTCCTGTGCCTGGTAAAGGTGTGGGCGAGAGTGTAGAATTCGGTGGCTTATTAGGCTATGCTCCGATTATGCGCGTCAATGAGTTCAGTGCTGAAAAATTCATCAACCGCGGCGGACGCATTCCTGCACCGGTAAGGAGTCTGACCAACTAATGCTACGTAAAGCACAGCGAGAAGCTGTTTTAAAGATTTTGGAGGATACCTATAAGGGTACAAAAACGGCTTTGAATTACAATTCTCCTTTTGAATTATTAATTGCTGTTATTTTGTCTGCCCAATGTACCGATGAACGTGTTAATGTGATTACTGCCCGTCTGTTTCCGCGTCTGAATACGCCGGAGAAAATGGGAGCGTTGACCCAAGAGCAGATGGAAGAGGAAATCCGTGACTGCGGTCTATATCATGCTAAAGCGAAAAACATCCTCGGCACTTGTCATATGTTGGTAGAAAAATTTCATAGCACGATTCCCAGTGATATTAAAACTATGATGGAGCTGCCTGGTGTAGGTCAGAAAACAGCTAATGTTGTGGCCAGCATTATTTATAATGTACCTGCTATTGCTGTGGATACTCATGTTTTTCGTGTTTCACATCGTTTAGGACTGGCCAAGGGTGCTGACCCTTTGGCAACGGAAAAGGAGCTGCAAAAGGCTATTCCTATGGAAAAATGGAGCGATGCCCATCATTGGTTCATTTGGCATGGACGCAAAATCTGCAAAGCGCGTAAACCCTTATGTAAGGAATGTCCGTTGCTGGCAGAGTGTCCTTTTAAAGAAAAGAATTTATAAAATGCCGTAATTGGAGATGTTGGTTTTGCGTAATTATTTATTGGTTGATTTTGAATTTACTACTTATACCCGTCCTGTAGGCAGACCGAGAGGCTTTTTCTCTGAAATTATCGAAATCGGTGCTGTATTGTTAAACGGTGAGGATTTTGCGGAAATGAGCCGTTACCAGAACTTTGTCAAGCCACAGTTTTATCCCAAGCAGGCTCAAGCCTCTCTTGATTTCTGCATGATTACTGCTGCTGATATGAAGAAGGCAATTACTTTTCCGGAAATGGTCGAGGCCTTAGGAAAGATGTATGTGCCTGGAGAAACTTATTTTGTAGCTTGGGGCGACAGTGATTATAAGGTATTGGACACTGCCTGCCAACGCTATAAAGTAGAAAATCCTATTCAATTTGAAGATTATCTTGATTTAGCAGAGGCTTATAAGCTAATGAAGGGTGATGATTATACTACTGGTCTGAAAGCTGCTACCGTGGAGCAAGAAGTAGATACTGCCGGCTTATGGCATACTGCCTTTGATGATGCTAATAATACCGGTAAGCTGATGAAAAAATTAGTGGAAAATGGTTGGAAACCGGAAACTTATTTTCAGGCTAAAGCGGAATTAGAAGCAGAAGAGGCTGCTAAGCCGAAAAATCATCGCAGATACTAAATTCTATTAGGATACAAGCTAAAAAAGTGTATAATGTTGTGTTTTGACCTGTAAGGGAACTTATCCTTTGCAGGTCTTTCTGTTTGTTTGCCCGGAAAAAGGACAAGTAGCAGGTGAAAAAGAAAAAGCGCAACAGTTTTGGTACTGCTGCGCTAGATAAATCAAAGGTTACTTCTTACTGCTTTGTGCTGTTTTTTTCTTTTAGCTTATCCTTCATAAAGCGTTTATAAACCTCTACGCCGGGCTGGTCATAAGCATCGACGTTGGCAAATTCGCCTTCATAGGCAACGCTGAGCATGAAGAAATACATTAACTGCCCCAGATAATATTCATTTAGCTTGGGCAGGGTGAATGTTGCATTATAGCGGTTATCGCTGTTTAAAGCATCTGCGTTGGCTTCTAAAGCTGTATTCAGAGCCATATTCATATTCATACCCTCGTAGGGGGCGAAAAAGTTCATTTCAGGGAAAGGATTATGCAGAACAGCTTCTTCCTCCGGGTCAGCGATTTTCAGGAATTGGATGACTTTATTAAGACGACCCTCCTGATGCTGTTGGGTTTGGGCGTGCATATCAGTAGTACCGACAGCAACGATAGGTGTTCTGCCGTAATTAACGATATGGCCGTCACGGTCGAAACGCTTGCCTAGGGATTCGGCTAGTAATTGTACATACCATTCGCTAAGTGATTTCAGATGCATACTGTAAGGCATAAAAACCTCTATATCACGTCCGTCTAAATAGGCTATATATTTGACTAAGGCGTTGAGCAGGGCAGGGTTTTCCTCCAGCTCTGCCTGACGGCAGTAATTATCCATTTCACGGGCACCGCGAAGAAATTCTTCAATATCGCTGCCTAAGGCAGCCATGGTAATCAAGCCGGGATCAGTCATAACGCTGAAGCGTCCGCCGATACCTTCTTTGATATCAAATTTCCACCAGTTGAATTTATTGGCTAAATGTAATAGTGGTGCTTTACTTTCATCGGCCTGAAGATCAGTAACAACGGTGCATTCTAAATCAATGGCAGGATTTTTTTCCATACGGTAATAAAAATAGGTAAAGGCGGAAATAGTTTCCAGAGTTGTACCTGATTTAGAAATAGGTACTAGCATAACCTTTAATTGACGTTGTTGCTGTACAGCCCTTTCGGCCAGACATTTGATTTCGTAGGCCAGACTGTTGCAGTCTACCGGGTCCAGATTATTACCGGAAAAGTAGATGCGTGGATGACCTTGGCGGACAATATGGTTGGAGTTCCAATAATAGCCGCCGAAGGCATCAAAAAGAACCTTGCTGCCTAAATAGGAGCCGCCTACGCCTAAAAAGATGACTACATCCTTCTGCTGCAGATATTTACCGTATTTATAGAGCTTGATGATGGAGGCTTCCGTATTAGGATTATCATCGGCAATATAAGGCATACGCGGAAAATATACATGCTCAGGAGTACCATCTTTGGAGAGATGGTTTTTGGAGGTACCTGTTACACGAATGCTTTGGATTGCTTTTTCGGCAGCAGCACCACGGGTATGAAGCTCTTGGGCTATTTTGTCAGCATCTAAACGTTTAGTGCCGAACATATTGGTGAAATCAAAAACCAGGCCGCTGGGCATGGTTATTTTTTCTTTCAAGACATACACTCTCCTGTCAAATTTAATTTCGCAAAGCTATTTAGCTTTTTTTGAAGTCTGACGGCGGTTGCTACCGGTTTTCGGGGCTTTACGTTTGTTGATAACGGAGTTACGGCCACGTTTTACACCGGAGGATTTTTTCTTTTTGGACGGAGTGTTGGTGGCAACACGGCGGGCAACGGTAGCACCTTCCAGATTTTGACGTTCCATCAGAATACCAAGCTTGTTTTCAATATTACGCAGCCATTTCAGTTCATCAGGAGTATACAAGGTAATCGCCATACCGTCATTGCCTGCACGTCCTGTTCTGCCGATACGGTGTACATACCAGTCTACATCATGGGGAATATCATAGTTGATGACATGGGTAACGCCTTCAACGTCTAAGCCGCGGGCAGCCAGGTCACTGGCAACGAGAATCTGGATTTTAGCATCGCGGAAGGATTTCATGACGGTTTTACGTTTAGCAGGGGACATCTCACCGTGCAATACGTCTACGTTATAGCTCTGCATACCCAGCCATTCGCCTAATTCCTTGGTGCGTTCCTTACTCATGCAAAAGACAATCATCAGATAAGGATTAAGACGCTCAATCAAGGAAGCTACAGCTTTGTTTTTGTATTCTTCAGTAGTTTTCAGACAGATTTGCTGAATTTTATCAACAGTAGCCTTATCGGGGTTGATATCGATTAAAGCACAGTTCTTAGTTAATTTTTTGCCCAGCTTACGTACCTCTTCGGATAAGGTAGCACTGCAGAGCATGGTCTGGTGTTCGGGAGCGGTCATAGCAATCAGGTCTAAGGCTTCGTCCATAAAGCCCTGCTGCAGCATTTCGTCAACCTCATCCAGTACTAGATATTTAACACCGCCTAAATCGGTATTACCTTTGCGGATATGGTCTAAAAGACGGCCGGGTGTACCGATGAGCACGTGACTGCGTCCCTCCAGTTTGTGTTTTTGGGTTTCGTAATCACGGCCGCCGACAACGGCCAGTGCCTTGATTTCGCTGTCGCCGAGAATCTTTTTCAACTCGGTAGCAATCTGCTGTGCCAGTTCGCGGGTCGGGGTGATAACTAGAGCTTGCACATAGGGCTTAGTAACGTCGATTTTTTCGGCTAACGGTACTAAGAAGGCCAAGGTTTTACCTGTACCTGTCTGTGCACGGGCAATAACGTCACGTCCTGTGAACAGAGCGGGGATGGCTTGTTCTTGTACCGGCATCGGCTTTTTAATACCCATTTTATTTAATTGCTCGATGGTGTTGGCACATACCTTTAAGGCTGCAAAACCATTAGTCATATTCATATTCATCATACCTCTTTTCTTAAAAAATTTTTATCTTAATCGGAAAAATAAAATCTTTATGTAATCAACATAATTATATCGATATTTATAACTAAATAATTATACCATAGATAGCATGCTTTCGCAAAAAAACAGCAAGTTTAGCAGGACGGAAATATTTGTAAAATTTATTTGTCGCTAAAGTAATTTCGTATTATAATAATATAAAATAAATATACGTATGAGGAGGATGCTTTATGTGCCAAACCCCAGATTGGTCTGTTGGTGACCGTTATCTGCGTGAAAACGCTCTCGAGCTTGCCCCTTTAGTGGAAAAATTCTCTCCCTGTCCTTTGTGTCCCAAGGAGAAGGAGGAGTATTTCACTATTCTCTTGACCGGTATCGTGGCTCAGCAATTGCCGCCGGATGTCAGTCAGCAGCTCATGACCAACATTGAACGCTTAGTAGGTAGTCCTGTTACACCGCAAGCAGTACTGGATGTTCCTGCAGAGAGTTTTTTGGAGATAGGACTGGTACCGCAGAAGGTAGAATACATGCGTAATTTTGCCCAAGCTATTTTAGACGGTAAGGTAACCATGGATAAATTCGCTGAAATGACTGATAGTCAGATTTCTAAGCAGCTGTTACAAATCCGCGGCTTAGGTCAGTGGACTATTGAAATGTTCCTTTTGCTGGCTCTGTGTCGTACAGATGTAGTGCCTTCTGCTGATTTCATTTTCAAGAAAGAACTACAGAAGATGCTGAATTTGCCGGACCTGCCTAAACGTGGTCAGATTAATAAGCTTACGGAAAAATGGCGCCCTTGGCGTTCCTTGGCTGTGTGGTATATCTGGCAGCAGGCTAATAGTGAAAGTAAATAATAAGCAAATGAGTGAGCAGTAGTCAGTAGATTACTGCTCATTTTTTTTGTATTCAGCTTGTAAAATGTAGTTTTTACGTGGGGAAACAGCGTTTTTCTTGCTTAGGCTATGTAACAACGCTCATTGATGTGATATAATAAAAAATAATAATAACGAAAGCTCATGGGGGGTTACATAATGAAATGTCCATTTTGTTCATATAACGACAGCCGTGTAATTGACAGCCGTGCCGTGGAAGATGGTATTACGATACGTCGTCGTCGTGAATGTCCGAACTGCGGTCGTCGTTTTACTACTTACGAAAAATATGAGGAAACTCCGTTGGTAGTAAGCAAAAAGGATGGCCGTCGTGAATTATTTGACGCTAAAAAGCTTTTGGGCGGCTTACTGAAGGCATTTGAAAAACGTCCTGTGTCTTACGAAAAAGTACAGGAGATTGCGGACAGCATTGAACGTGAATTACGTATGTCCGGAGAAACGGAAATCGAAAGTGCTAAAATCGGTGAATTAGTAATGCAATATCTGGAAGATACCGACCAGATTGCTTATGTACGTTTTGCCTCTGTATATCGTCAGTTTGCTGATGTAAAAAACTTTATGCAGGAACTGGAGCGGATTATGCAGAAAAGCAAAACTGAAAACTAAATAGCTGTTTATTCATTGTTACAGCAAAGGAGGCTTACTGATGAAAAAATTATTACTTACTTTGGCTTTGACTGTGGGTTTAACTATGGCTATGAGCTGTAGTGCTTTGGCTGCGGAAAGATTGTTTACCTTCTCCAACAATAATGACAATGCGGTAAAAGAGGTTAATTATTATTTGGAGCATGGTGCTGAGGTTAAATATCTGCACACTGCTGCTAAGAATACTGACAGTACGGTAATCATTACTTTGGTGCTGGAGATTCCGCAGGGAATTCCTGCTTATAAAAAATAAAAATGTTGTTTTAACTCTGTTGTATAGCTTTTACGATGCTATATGGCAGAGTTTTTTTCTTGCAAGAGCAATATTTTTTGTTTTGCTGTTAAGCTAAAACTATGAGAGGTATATGCGGTTTTATTTTGACAGCAGGAGTAAGATTAATCGAGGGTTATTTTTCTTATGCGGTTAAGCTTGTTTTGCTATTGTGGGCTTAAATGTTTAATAATAAACTTTAATAATTTTTTGCTGTTAACTAAATGCTAGTAGTACTAGCGAAGTAAGGTAGTAAGCGTTACTAAGTATATATTAACTACACTCTAAGGGAACAAGGAAACAAACGCTTTGCGTTTGTTTTGAACTGCCAGAAAAAAAGAGAAAAGAAAAAATAAATAAAAAAGAAAAGTGAAAAAAAGACCTTTCACTTATACAATCTCCATTTACATATCGTTTTTTTACCCCCTTTGTGTAAAAAAATTAAAAAAATTTTTATAGGGGGTAATTTTTTGCTACCTTTTTGGAGATTGTTATAGTGAGAGGCAAAATAAGAGTGAACTTCATTTGTTGCCATGGGCAGCAGAGAGATAATTATAAACTGTAAAACAGGAACAAGCTTAAGCTTCTAAGTGTGTGCTTAGGAGTGTGAAAATCAAGCGGACAGAAAAAATCAGCCCTATCAGAACGGTCGGTAGGTGAGCGTTCCGCATAAGACTGATTGTTAGCTGCTATATTTACTTACTGCACTAAAAGAACATAGTGTGCTTAATTTATGAGTAAAAGTTACGTAAAAACAAAAAAACCTGCTCCGAAGAGCAGGTCAGTCTTGTTAAAAATTAAGCCATAGCGTTAACTTTTTTTGCAAGTCTGGATTTTTTGCGAGCTGCAGCATTTTTATGGATAATGCCTTTGCGAGCTGCTTTATCGAGCAAACCGGTAGCAACAGCCAAGGTAGCTTGAGCGTCTTCTTTAGCTGCGGTTTCAGACAGAGCAACAACTTTACGGGAAGCATTACGGAGAGCTGCTTTAACCGGAGCGTTTTTCGCACGACGTTCTGCGTCGGTTTTTACACTGCGGATGGAAGATTTAATGTTCGGCAACGAATTTCACCTCCTGAATATTCTTGTACTGCAATATTCTAACACGTTAGCGAGTTTTGTGCAAGTATTTTACAAAAATATTTCTTTAATTTGCTTTAACAAGCGGATTTCTTCTATTCCCTGCATATTTACAGTATTTGCCCGTCAATGGTATAATAATTAGTACTGATAAATTATTACACTAAAGGAGTTAACAAATTATCTATGATTGACCAAAATCACATTCGTAATTTCTCTATTATTGCCCATATAGATCATGGTAAATCCACTCTTGCAGACAGACTGATTGAATATACAGGAACTCTGAGCAAACGCGAAATGGAAGCACAGATTCTCGATTCTATGGATTTGGAGCGTGAGCGTGGTATTACCATTAAGGCGCAGGCTGTACGCAGCATTTATAAGGCCCGCAATGGTGAGGAATATATGCTGAACTTTATCGATACTCCCGGTCACGTCGATTTTACCTATGAGGTTTCCCGTGCTTTGGCAGCTTGCGAGGGCGCACTTTTGGTTATCGACGCTACTCAAGGTATTGAAGCACAGACATTGGCTAACGTATATCTGGCACTGGATAACGATTTGGAAATCGTTCCGGTTGTTAATAAAATTGATTTGCCAAGTGCAGATCCTGAACATGTAAAGCGCGAGATTGAGGATGTTATCGGTATTGATGCCAGCGATGCTGTTTTATGCAGTGCGAAAACAGGTATTGGTATCGAGGACGTTTTAGAGGCTATTGTAGCACGTATTCCTGCACCTACAGGCAGCAGTGAGAAGCCGCTGAAGGCATTGGTATTCGATTCCAAATTTGACGCGTATAAAGGCGTTGTGCTGTATGTACGTGTTATGGAAGGTCGTCTGCGTAAGGGTATGAAAATCCGTATGATGGCAACCGGTGCCGAATTTGATGTTACCGAGGTCGGTTATTTTAAACCAGGTCTGGTTAATGTTGATGAGCTGGAGGAAGGTCAGGTAGGCTTCTTCGCAGCTAGTATTAAAAACGTTAAGGATGCCCGTGTAGGTGATACCGTTACTGATGCGGACAATCCTGCGGATAAGGCTCTGCCCGGCTACCGCAAGGCTACTCCGATGGTTTATTGCGGTTTGTATCCGGTAGAGAACTCTGATTATGACAATCTGCGTGATGCTTTAGAAAAGCTGCAGCTGAACGATGCTTCTTTAGTATTCGAGCCTGAAACCTCTATTGCTTTAGGCTTCGGTTTCCGTTGCGGCTTCTTAGGTCTGCTGCACATGGACGTTATTAAAGAGCGTTTGGAGCGTGAGTATAATTTGAGTCTGATTACTACTGCACCGAACGTAATTTATGAGGTGTTCCGTACTAACGGTGATGTGGAAATGATTGATAACCCGTCCATGTTCCCTGATCCGACTGTTATTGACCATGTAGAGGAACCTTATGTTAATGCCACTATTATCGTACCGAAGGATTTTGTCGGAGCCGTGATGGAGCTGAGCCAGGAAAAACGTGGTGAATATGATAATATGACTTATCTTGATGATACTCGTGTCATGATTCATTATGCTCTGCCCTTGAGTGAAATTATTTATGATTATTTCGATAGATTGAAATCTGCTACTCGTGGTTATGCTTCCCTTGACTATGAGCTGTGCGGTTATCGTTATTCTGATCTGGTGAAGGTGGATATTCTGTTGAATGGCGAGCCTGTCGACGCTCTGAGTGCTATCGTACATAAGGAATTTGCTACTGTACGCGGTCGTCAGCTGGTAGAAAAACTGCGTAGCCTGATTCCGCGTCAGATGTTTGAAATCCCTGTACAGGCAGCTATCGGTAATAAGATTATTGCCCGCGAAAATGTACGTGCAATGCGTAAGGACGTTCTGGCAAAATGCTATGGCGGCGATATCAGCCGTAAACGTAAGCTGCTGGAGAAACAAAAAGAAGGTAAGAAGCGTATGAAGCAAGTAGGTAGCGTAGAATTACCGCAAGAAGCATTTATGGCTATCTTGAAAATGGATTAAGCCTAGGGGCTGCGTTGAAAAGTTGGTGATTTAATTGATGGTTCAACTTCAAGGTTTGCTGGCGGCGGCAACAGTCTTAGATATTTTGGATATTGTCGTTGTCGCTTATTTCCTTTATCGTCTGCATTTAATGATGAAGAATACCCGTGCGGCTACTTTGGCGAAAGGCCTTTTGGTGCTGTTGGTGTTCATGGTTATCTGTCGTTATCTCAATCTGCACGTAATCAGCTGGTTACTGGAAAAGAGCATGACGGTTATTCTGGTAGCTCTGCCTGTTGTCTTTCAGCCGGAGCTGCGTCGTGCCTTAGAGCAGATCGGCCGCGGCAAGTTGTTCCATAAGACCAGCGAGCTGGATGAGCAAGAGTTTGAGGATATGCTGGATTCCGTTGCCCATGCGACGAAGATTATGAGTAAGAATAAGGTCGGTGCTTTGATGGTCTTTGAACGTTCCACCGGCCTGGAGGATCGTATTGAAACAGGTGTGGCTGTAGACGGTATTGTCAGCAGCGGTCTGATTCAGAACATCTTTGTTAAGGATACACCTTTGCATGATGGTGCAGTAATTATCCGTGGTAAACGTATTATTGCTGCCTGCTGTTTACTGCCGTTGACTGAGAACCGCAATCTTAGTCAGGAGCTTGGTACTCGTCACCGTGCTGCTATCGGCTTATCCGAGCAGTCCGATGCTATTGTACTGGTAGTCAGCGAAGAAACAGGTGCTGTATCCATTGCCCGCAATGGCGAGCTGATGCGTTATCTGACTGTGGATGATGTCAAAGAAATCCTGCGTAACTCCATTTTCCGTCCTAATATGACGGACAAGACTTCTTTTATGGACAAAATGAAGAGCTTTTTAGGCGGTGATAAAAAATGAGGTTTTTACAGAATCTGATACGCAGGGAGAATCTGCTGGCACGTATCATCAGCCTGCTTATAGCCTGCGGTCTGTGGGTTTATGTTATGACTGACCAGAATCCGATTGTTGAACATAATGTAGAAATTCCTTTGCAGCAGATTAATCTGTCTGAGAATATGATGGTCTTTAATGCTCCGGAAAAGGTTATTGTCAAGGTACGCGGTAACCGCACTAATGTCATGGCCAACGCCGAAAACAGCATCAAGGCGATTATTGACTTGAAGAATATTACTGAAGGACAGCAGAATGTACCTGTTAAGGTCAGCATCAGTCATGGTGAAATCGTTTCTGTTACACCGCGTGAGGTTTCTATTTATGTAGATACCGTCAGCGAGAAGAAAGTGCCTGTGGTAACTCGTGTAGTAGGCGCTGTATCCAGTGATATGACCATCGGTACTAGTGTCATTAATCCGCCGGAGGTAACATTGCGTGGTGCAACACATCGTATCAAGCGTGTGAATAAGGTTGTAGCTCCTATTGATGTTACTAACTATACCGGTGAATTTGTGACGGACAGCGAGCTTGTGGCTGTCAGCGACGACGGCTATGATATTCCGAACATGAAGATTATTCCTGAAAAGGTTACTGTTAAGGCGATTATGGTCAGCCAGATGCTGTCCACTAATGTGCCTGTAGAGTTGGTAATGAGTGGCGAGCTTCCTAAGGATGCAGTAGTCAGCAAGACAGAGGTTCTGCCGAAGGAAATCCGTATTACTGCGCCTCCGTCTGTGCTAAAGGAGCTGAAATCCATTAAGACTAAACCGGTGGATGTAACTCATTTTATCGGTAGCAGTGAGGTTGCCGCTGAACTGGATATTCCTGAGAAGGTTATTCCGGAAATGCGTAGCGTCCAGATTAGAATTTCCGTAGGAAAGGCAGAAAATGAGAATAAAAATAAATAATGTACGTATCAGCCTGCTACATGAAACGACTTTGGAAAAGGCTGTCTGCAAAAAGTTGGGGCTCAGTAAGAGTGCTTTGCAGGGAGTACAGATTGTTCGTAAAGCAGTTGATGCACGCAAAAAAAATGAGATTTGCTTAAATTATCATGTTTTAGCTGATATTGATGTGCCGGCACGTCTGGAAAAACGTCTTTTGGCCGAGCGTGATGTGACAAGATTCGTTAAGCAGCAGACAGAGGCACCTGTATTAGGTACTCTGCCTATGGCTGCTCCGCCGGTGGTTATCGGTGCGGGTCCTGCAGGCTTATTAGTTGCTTTACAATTGGCAGAATATGGTTATAGACCCTTGCTTTTAGAGCGTGGTAAACCTGTAGCACAAAGAGTTGTGGACGTCAAAAGTTTTTGGCAGACAGGTGTTTTTGACCCTGCGTCCAATGTACAGTTTGGCGAGGGCGGTGCAGGTACTTTTTCTGATGGTAAACTGACTACGCGTGTAAATGATCCGATCATGGCGGATATTTTGCAGATGTTCGTCGACGCAGGTGCTCCGGAGAATATTTTATATGAGCATAAACCCCATGTAGGTACGGATAAGTTACGGGCAATGGTTACAGGCTTGAGCAAACGTATCTGCGAGCTTGGCGGAGCTATCCGTTATGAGGCGAAGGTAGCGGATTTAATTATCAAAAATAATACTGTGTGCGGCGTAATTTTAGACAACGGTGAACGTATTGCGGCTGGTGCGGTAGTATTGGCCTGTGGTCATAGTGCACGCGATACTTATGCTATGCTGCATAGCCATGGTGTAGCAGTTAGTGCTAAGCCATTTGCTATTGGTGTGCGTATCGAGCATCCGCAAGAATTGATTGATAAGGCTCAATATGGTGCTTTTGCCGGTAATCATCTTTTAGGTGCTGCCGACTATGCTCTTGTTTATCATACTCCTGATAAAGCACGCACTGCTTATTCTTTCTGTATGTGTCCCGGTGGGCAGGTAGTAGCGGCGGCTTCAGAGGAGGGCGGCGTGGTTGTTAACGGTATGAGTATGTTCAAACGTGATAGCGGTATTGCTAATAGTGCTCTAGTCGTTAATGTTTCCCCTGATGATTTTGGTAATGATCCTTTAGCAGGCGTAGAATTCCAACGTAAATACGAAAGATTAGCTTTTGCTTATGGTGGCAAAAATTATTATGCTCCTGCACAAAATGTAGCTAGTTTCTTAGCACAAACTGAACCGTTGCTAAAAACAATGGTCAATGCTTCTTATAGACCTGGTATTACAGCCTGTGATTTAGATAAGGTGTTGCCACGATATGTAACTGATACATTGCGTCTTGGTATTCAAAGCTTCGGTAGAAAATTGACCGGGTATGATGATGGCGGTGCTTTGCTGACAGGTGTAGAAACACGTACCTCTGCACCTGTACGTATTGAACGTGAGCGTCAGAGCTATGTTTCGGTAAGTCATGATTTATTGTATCCCTGCGGTGAGGGTGCAGGTTATGCTGGTGGAATTATGAGTGCAGCCTTGGATGGCTGGCATGTAGCCAGAGCAATTATGTCCCGTTTTGCACCGATAAAATAATTTGTGAGAGTTAATTAATTCTATTTAGCAAATTATATACAGGGAAATTTCATATTAATATGATATAATATAATATTATTATTTAGAGCTTTTACTCGGTTGGCGAATTTATACAATCGAGAAAGTTTAGGAGGTTTTTTGAGAATGGCACGTTTATTTGGTACTGATGGTGTCCGTGGTGTGGCTAATGTTGAGCTGACCCCGGAGTTGGCTTTTAAATTAGGTTATGCAGCTGCAAAATATTTTGGCCGCGAAGTTTCCTGCCCCAAAATTATTATCGGCCGTGATACTCGTCGTAGTGGTCAAATGCTGGAAGCTGCTTTGGCAGCAGGTATCTGCAGTGCAGGCGGTAACGCACATCTGTTGGGTGTAATGCCGACTCCGGCTGTATCCTTCCTGACCAGTGAGGTAAAAGCCAATGCAGGTGTAGTTATTTCTGCATCTCACAATCCTTTTGAAGATAATGGTATCAAATTCTTCTCTCAAACCGGTCACAAGCTACCCGATGCAGTAGAAGACGAAATTGCTGATATCGTAGCAACTCCTATTGATTACACTCAGGCTGCTAGCGGTAGTAGTGTAGGTCGTATTGTTTACGAAGACAATTTGTCTGAAATGTATATCAAGCATATTATGAACACTGCTTATGCAGATTTAAAAGGCTTGAAAATCGTTATGGACTGCTCCAACGGTGCAAATAGCAAGATTGCTCCGGTAATTTTGCGTGGCTTAGGTGCTGAAGTTGTTACTATTTTTAATAAGCCTAACGGTACTAATATTAACAATGGTTGCGGTTCCACTCATTTGGAAGCATTGCAGAAAAAGGTTGTTGAAGTAGGTGCGAACGTCGGTATTGCTAATGACGGCGATGCTGACCGTTGTTTGGCTGTTGACGAAAACGGCGAGGCATTGGATGGTGACCAAATCATGCTGATTTGTGCTCTGGAGCTGATGAAACGCAATAAACTGCATGATAATATGCTGGTTACTACTGTTATGAGTAATGTAGGTTTGCATCAAGCTATGAAGGCACATGGAGGTCAGACTGCTAAAACTTCTGTTGGTGACCGTTATGTTTTAGAAGAAATGTTGAAACATAACTATTCCATCGGTGGTGAACAATCCGGTCATATTATTTTCTCTGAGTTTGCTAAAACAGGTGATGGTATTTTAACTGCTGTACAACTGCTGTGTGCAATGGTTAAAAACAATAAATCCTTGTCCGAGCTGGGTGCTGTAATGACTAAATTCCCACAGGTTCTGGTTAACGTACGTGTTAAAAACAAAAACGGTTGGGAAGAAAAAGCTGCTATCCAAGATGTTATTAAAAAATATCAAGAGGAATTAGGCGATAACGGCCAAATTTTGGTACGTGCCTCCGGCACCGAGCCTTTGATTCGTATTATGGCTGAAGGTCCGAAACAGGATCGTCTGGAACAAATTGCTAACGCGATTGCTGATGTTGTTGTTGCTGAATTAGCATAAATTTGTAAATTTTATAAATTAGATAAAAATATTTTGGATATGTCTGCTTTAGCTTAAAAGCAGGCATATTTCGCATTCTGGCTGTTTTTTGACTATCCTTTTTCAACAATTATTCACATTGCTTTCTTGACCATTTTGTAATAATCATGTAAAATGGGTACAGTTACTAGATGTGCCGCGGGGGCTGGTCGGCCTGCGCGGCTCATTGTATGCTTATTTGCAGAAACGTACTATAGCGCAAGTACCGTATTTACGGTGGACGAGGAATGAGGTTGTCGAGCAGTCAGCGGATGCCTCACGGTGAGCTGCAAGCCGTAAGCAGGATACAAAGCCCGACGGTAACGTCGGAGGGAAAATTCTTGTAGCAGAAAGACAAAATATTAACTTGGCTAGGTCCGAGAAGTTATAAGGAGGATACTAATATGTGTGGTATCGTAGGTTATATCGGCAGTAATCAAGCTGCTCCGTTTTTGCTGGACGGTATGAGCAAACTGGAGTATCGTGGTTACGATTCTGCCGGTATTGCAGTTTTAGAAAATGGCAAGATCCGCGTTGAAAAATGTGTAGGCCGTTTGGACGCTCTGCGTCAAAAATTAGAAGGTCGTATGCCTGTAGGTAATGTTGGTATCGGTCATACTCGTTGGGCAACCCATGGCCGTCCGTCTGACCGCAATTCTCATCCCCATTGTGATGCTAGCGGCAGATTTGTTGTTGTACATAACGGCATTATCGAAAACTATCTGAAATTAAAAGAAGAATTAATTGCTAAAGGTCATGTTTTCCTGTCCGAAACTGATACTGAGGTTGTAGCTCATCTGATGGCAGATCAATTTGATGGTGATTTTGAAAGCACTGTAAAAAAGGTACTGCATTTGATTCGTGGTTCTTACAGCCTGGTATTTATGTATCAAGGTGAACCTGACAAAATCATCTGCACTAAAAAAGATAATCCGCTTGTTATCGGCTTAGGCGACGGCGAAAATTTCATCGCTTCCGATATTCCGGCTATTATCAATCATACTCGTCGTACCTTCATCATGAGCGACGGCGAAATCGCAACTGTAACTGCTGATGGTGTTTGGGTACAAGATTTAGAGGGTACTCCTATTAGCAAAAAAGTATTTGAAGTAAACTGGAATGCTGAAGCTGCTGAAAAAGGCGGTTTTGAACATTTCATGCTCAAAGAAATTTATGAACAACCGAAAGCTATGCGCGATACCATGACCGGTCGTGTGGATGGCGAAAAAAATGTTATTACCTTCCCTGAACTGAACTGGTGTAGCGAAGAAATCAATGCTATCAACAAAATCTTCATCGTTGCCTGCGGCACTGCTTATCATGCAGGTATTGTAGGTAAATATTATCTGGAACAATTGGCTCGTGTACCGGTTGAAGTAGACATCGCCAGCGAATTCCGTTATAGAGATCCTCTGGTTGATGAAAACTGCTTGACCATCGTTATCAGCCAAAGCGGTGAAACAAGTGATACTTTGGCAGCTCTGCGTGAAGCAAAACGTCTGGGCTCCCGTACCTTAGCCGTAACTAATGTTGTAGGCAGCTCCGTAGCTCGTGAAGCAGACCAGGTTGTTTATACCTATGCAGGTCCGGAAATCGCTGTAGCATCTACTAAAGCATATACCACTCAATTACTGGCTATGCTGATGCTTGCTGTTTATGTAGGCCGTCTGCGCAACACTCTGTCCGAAGCTAAAGCACAAGAGCTGGTACATGGCTTAACTTTCGTACCGGAACAAATTCACCAAATGCTGGAAAACGTTGACCAAATCAAAGTATTTGCCCGCGAATACGGCAGCAGTGAAAATGCATTCTTCTTGGGTCGCAGCCTGGATTATGCAGTGGCATTGGAAGGTGCTTTAAAGCTGAAAGAAATTTCTTATATTCATGCTGAAGCTTATGCAGCAGGTGAATTGAAACATGGTACCTTGGCTTTAATCGTTGCCGGTGTACCTGTAATCGTTTTAGCAACTCAAGAGGATGTTTATGACAAGACCGTCAGCAACTTACAGGAAGTAAAAGCTCGTGAAGCAGTAGTAATTGCTATTGGTTTCGAAGGCGATACTTCTTTGACGAAATATGCAGACCATGTTATCTACATTCCGAAAACTGATAAATATCTGGCTCCGCTACTGGCAGTACTGCCGTTGCAATTACTGGCATATTATGCAGCACTTACCCGTGGCTGTGATGTTGATAAACCGCGTAACTTGGCTAAGAGTGTAACCGTAGAATAATTACAACTTGATAAAGCAGTAGTTTTTCACATAAAAAATAGCAGTTCCTTAAATAGGGACTGCTATTTTGTTTTAGCTTTGCGATACTAAAAAAGCCCTCCTGATAGGGGAGAAATAAAATGTTTTTGTAGTTCACACTAAATATTTTTTTTGTAAGTTGTGGACCATGTCCATATATTTTTGTTTACAGTTTATAAAATCTTTGCTTTCAAGCATTTTTAGACAAGGTAATAAATAAGTTTGCCAAAGCTCGGTATAGATTTCTTGATAATTAGTTTCTTGGTTAATTTTTGCGACGATTTGAGGAGCAAGCCGATAATATTCGTCAATCAAAGCTTGTCCGTCATTTTGCTGCAGAAGCCAATAATCACGGAATTTGCGGAAGGCATGAAGTTCATAGCAGTTATCTTCTTTACCCAAGGTGAGGCAGGTGGCAGTAGTAATAAAGCAACCTGATTTTTTGGTGCTTTGTAGCTTTTGTAATAATTTTTCCGCAGGCAGATAATTTTGCTTACTAGCTTTTTCCAGCCATTGCTTTGCTATAATTAAATCTTTCTTGACACCTTGACCTTCGGCATAATATTTACCGAGGGTAAATTGGGCTGTGGCATCACCTGAATCTGCAGCTTTTTTGTACCACGTTAAGGCTTCCTGTAAATTGCAGCTGACACCGGTACCGCTAGAGTAGCAAAAGGCAAGCATATTTTGCGCAGGCACATGGTTTTGCAAAGCAGCCTTTTTATACAAGTTGATAGCTTGGGTATAGCTTTGTTCAATACCAAGACCGTTAAAATAGCAGTCTGCTAAATAATATTGTGCATCGGCAAAGTTATGGGCAGCAGCTTCCTGGTAGTATTTTACAGCTTGCTCATGGTTTTTGGTAACGCCGGTGCCGTTATAATAGCAGTAGCCGAGATTAAAGAAAGCTTTGGCATAGCCTTGTTTGGCTGCTTCAAGGTAATAGCTGAAAGCTTTGGCATAGTCTTGTGCTACTCCTGTACCATCGTAATAGCAATTGCCTAAGCTGTTTAAGGCTTTCACAGAGCCAAGTTTAGCGGCCTCTTGGTAAAGCATAAATTTGCTTTGGGGCGTAGCAGAAGAAGCTTTTTGAAGCAGGCTGGTTATGTTCTTTGTTTTATGCAGCTGTTCAGTATCATTGTCATAAATAACACCTGTATTATGCTGCCAGATGATATATTTATTTAATTTTAATCGAGTATCTAGTTTACCGAAAAGAATATACGGCTCCTGCTTCTGACAAATTTTTTTGGATACTGCGCAGGTGCAGTGAATTAGAAGCTCCGTTGGTAGATGAATTTCTGCAGTGTAAATAAAAGCATGGATTTCAAGGGGCAGAATGTTGTTTTCAATATCGTATTTTTGTCGCAGAGGCTTGCATTGAGCCAAGGGCAGAACAGGGAGCTGTTCTAGACGTAAAGCGTATTGCTCTTGTGTTTCATTAGGCAGAGGCTGCCAGCAGATGATTTTTAAAGGGATATCATACTCATCAGTATGCAGATAGATGGAAGAGTAATCATAAACTGCTTGTTTATTGCTGACGCTTAAAGAGGCGAATAATTCTCCGTCAATAACATCACGTGTAGGAAAATTCTCAACAAAAAAATAAAGCGGTGTCTGTGGTAAGGCTAGTTTCTCTTTTTTATCTAGATGATGCTGTAACAGATGAATTTTACTATAACCATCATTTTTGCGCGTATCTAAAATTGCATAACCGATGTGGAGTGGCGGTAGCTTGGCAATACGTTCTTGATATTCAGCGTATGTTTCAAAAGTATCTTTTTCCCAGACTTCTTGAATTTTATGTGCTGTAGGAGTAAAGGAATCCAGCAGATTGAGGGGATTTTCTACAGTGGCAGCTAAGGCTTTACCGTTGCGAGCAGTTTTGGCAGTAAGATATTTTTGGGCGATTCCTAAATCTTCTGCTGCAAATTTATTTAAGCTATAAGTATGCTTACAGTATTCCATGCTGTACCAGATGGTGATTTCAACAAGATTATTGCGTGCGGCAATAATCATATCTTCTGATATCTTCTGCGGTTCGATGGAATGCACTACTTTATTGCTATAACGACGTGTCTGATGAAATAATTCACTACGAGTAGTATCTAAAATATCTTTATCATTTAAGTAATTGATGCCGTAAAAAAGACTTTGGTCATCCGGTGCACCTAAAGTAAAAACAAGATATTCTAAAATCTGGCGTATTTTGAGCATAATCAAGCTATTGTCCGTAGCTTGCTCTACTTGCGAACATTTATCCCATAAAATGGGAAAATCGTACTTTAAGAAGGTAAATCGTGACATAGTATCACCTCTGAAATTATATTGCATAATTTAGTGCTTAATATAATTATTATACTCGGTTTAATTATAAAATACCATAAATGAAAAATATTCATTGGCGTTATAAGTGCTATAGAATATATGTTATAATATGAGTAAAAGTATTTTTAGACGTTAATGATAGCTGGATGGGGGAGAAATTTATGGCTTATCAGGAAACAATAAAAACTGTCGATAAAATGCGGGCGTATTTGCGTGACTTTTTTGTCTATGGCTATAAATGTCAGGATGATTTTGAAGAGGATAGTAGCCGTACTTATGACAATGAACGTAAGCGTATCGACAATTGGTTGAATGGCTATATGCAATCCAAGCGTGATGTAAATGGCAAAATGAAAAGATTTATATCTTTTGATAGCCGCAGAATTAAAAATAACCCTTTGCATAGAATATGGAAAATAAAAAGCTTTACGGATACTTATATTATGTTACATTTTTATATTTTAGATATTCTTGCCGATGGGAAAAAAAGGGATTCTAATACAATCGTTGATGCTATCAGAGAAAATTATTTAAAATATTTTGCACCTGCTGAAATCGTCAGAGAAGAAAAAATCGGTAAATTAGATGCTGATGGTAAGCCTGTTGTAAAAAAAAGCATTGATTATGATTATAAAGGCTTCAGTGAGGCTAATATCAGAAAGCGCTTAGATGAATATGTTGAATTAGGCTTATTACAAAAAGAACTGGGTTCACGTAATAAGGCGATGTATTTTTGCAGCCCGGATAAGATTGATTTAAAGCAATGGCGTAATGCTTTAGACTTTTTTTCGGAAGTAAAGTCTTTAGGTGTTATCGGCAGCTTTTTATTAGAGCGGCAGACAGACGAAATGCCTTTACATAATGGCTTGAGTTTTAAACATCGCTATATTATGCATACCTTGGAAAGTGATATTTTGGCTAATATCTGTCAGGCGATTACTGATAAATGTACCTTGAAAATTACTGCGAATGAGCGTGGCTATGATTGTACGGAAATAGTAGTTCCGATAAAGATTTCTATTGGTACACAGACAGGCAGACGTTATTTGAATGCATGGCGTTTGGCTGATGGTCATGATGGTGATCAAGGCATACGTTCTTTCCGTCTGGATTATATTGAAGAGCTGGAGCAGTTGGAAAAGTGTGCTGATTACGATACTTATCAGCATTTAATAGAAGCGGCTCTGCCACATATCTGGGGCGTTTCCATGGGTGGTAAATGTGTAGATCCACGTAAGAAACATCTGGAGCACGTCGAGCTGATTTTGCATATTTCTGAAGCTGAGGCAGATGTAAAACATTCCTTGGAGCGTGAAAAGCATGGCGGTACTATAAAATATTTAGGGGAAGAGCGTTATAGTTTTACTATTGATGTGTATGATTCCGGAGAAATGCTGCCGTGGATAAGAAATTTTATCGGTAATATCGAAAGCTTTCATAGTGATAATAAGTGCATTGAAGAACGTTTTTGGAATGATATTACTACAACCATGCAGATGTACGAGGTAATACCGCAAAGGGAAGAGGGTGAGCAGGATGGGGCGCAAAAAGAATACGAATAATAAGAAGAATACTAATATACAAAATGAAATTTTTCATGAGATTTACGGTAAATATTTTCAAAGTGTCGCCGAAATTTTAAAATTAGCTATAGATAAGAAATTAGATAAGAAAAAAATTAATAATATCAGTACTAATGTTATTGGTTTTTGTGCGACAGAGATTAGTATTCCTGATAAGTTGAAGGAGAATAAGTGGAAATTGTTATTATCGGATTATACTACACCGATAAAACATGAACCAACTATGCCTTTGACTATTTTAGAAAAACGTTGGCTTAAGACGGTGTTAAATGATCGACGTTTACGTTTATTTATGGAAGATAAAGCTATTGCAGAAGCAAATCGTGATTTAGCGGACGTAGAGCCGTTGTTTGCAGAAAAGGATATGGTATTTTTCGATCGTTATAATGATGGCGATGATTTTACTGATGAACAATATATTAAAAAATTTCGCTTGTTAATGCAGGCTGTGGAAACAAAGCATAAAGTGCATATTGTGTATCAAGAGCAGTCAGGTGATGCTAAAATATGTCCGGATGTCGTACCTGTGAATTTGGAATACTCCTTGCGTGATGACCGTTTTCGTTTGCAATGTATCTATAAGGAGGAGTATCTTAATTTAGATTTACAGAATATTAATATTGTTAATTCTAGCGATTTTATAACGACCGATGAGCGATGTTTTATTTCACCTAAGCTTGAGCATCTAGAAATTTTGGTTAAAAATGAACGTAATACTTTGGAACGTATTTTATTTCATTTTGCAGATTTAACTAAAGAAACTACTCGTTTGGATAAAGATAATTATCAATTGCAGATTTTTTATGATTTACGAGATGAACATGAGATTATCAGGCGTATTTTAAGTTTCGGTCCTACGATTAAGTTGCAAGGTCCTGGACGTTTTATTGTTTTAATTCAGGAGCAGTTAAAAAAACAATTACAATATCAGCAGCAAAGATAAATTTGCAACTTTTTTTGCGAGCTAAAAAGAATAGAATTAAGTATAATAAAAACATCAAGTGAACGTACAGAAAGTTCCTTGAAGAAGAATTATCTTACTATGGCGGAAAGATAATTCTTGCAGCAAATATTTTCACGGAGTATTTTCCATTACTTCCTAGGAACGCTGTTGATTTATGTACATTCTTTACTGCGTGAAATTTATTTGTGGTGTTTTTCTTTTTCCTTTTTTTCTCCTTTCTTTTCAGTATGTGCAGAGCAGTCGCTTTCAACTTGTCAAGCTTGCTCTGCATATATGCGGCAATGAACAGCTCCTGCATACATCAGGGGCTGTTTTTTAGTATTTTTAGCAAAAAAATAAAAGCCGGGTTAAGTTCCCGACTCTTATAGGTGCACCTTTGCCAATCTATCATTGCGTAAGATTTAGTGATATAGAATATGGAAAGAGTATAAAAGATAAAAAATAAGAATAATTGCGGCAATAAAAAGTAATTTATAATTATTGTCCATAGTAGTGTTGTTAATAGAAAACAACTCCTTTCAGTATAAGTGCACCTTTGCATTATATACTGTTTAGTGTTTGGAAATCAACATAATAAGTTTTAATAATTAGTGAAATATCCTTGTCATTAAAATAAATAGCTTTATGTAAATTAAATATATTATAGAATAATATGTATTAAATATAAAATAAATGTATAGGAGGAGAAAATGAAAAGCTTAGAGCAATATACCTTTAGAGATTTGTATAAGCAGTATGTATATTTGCATACTAGAAATAATTTTGCTAAATTGACATCTTTTTACCAGGGAACGGAGGAGGCGACAGGGGTTTTAGCTTATTGTTGTGCAGTGCATGAGCAAGGTTTGGTTTTTGAAATGCTCTGTTGTGCTTACTTGAATGAGCAGGAGAATAAACTGCACTTTTATTCTCTTAATCCGCAGGTATCAGTTAAATTCAGATGGGCAACAGTGCATACTGCACAAGCAATACTTCTACCTGAGGTGGTTGTACAGGATAGTATTTTAAAGTCGCTAGCAGCCGCTGTTTATCAGAGCTGTATTTATAATGAGGCTGTGGAAAAGACACGTTTTTTACTAGCCTTGGACCATTTGCGTGCCGTAGATAATCCTGATGTCGTGGAGGTTCACTTGGTGCATGGTGATGATGGCGATGAAAAATGTCACGTGCTGATTGAAAATATCAGTGAGATGAATTTAAGTGGTATTTTATTGGATGAGCCGCAGCAGGATTTAGGACTACATAAGGGTGATACATTGAATTTTTACTTGGTGAAAAATAAACAGGGGATTATGTGCATAGCTATGGTGTAAGTTGCTTTTGCTTGTTATTAAGTGATGTCTTTTTAGTATAAGAGATAAATAAATTTTGTTAGGTAAGTGGGCGTTTTTCCTGCTGAAAATAGGCTATTTCTTTCAGTCGATTATCGCTAGAATAATGATTTTTAGCGGATATTGTAAACTGCGTTACATTTTAACTGAAAATTTAAAATATATTGAGAAATTTACAATAAAAGCAGGAGAAACAGGAGATTTCATCGAAATGTTACCCATCTAAAAAATGCCAGACAAAAGGAGGATTTATCATGAAAGAATACACTGGTGATAAGATCAGAAACGTGGCCATTGTGGGTCATGGTGGAGCAGGAACCACGTCCGTAACCGAAGCCCTGCTGTACCGTAGCGGAGCTATCAGCAGAATGTGCAAGGTTGAAGACGGTGCTACCACCACTGACTATGAACCCGAGGAAATTAAGCGTAAGGTTTCCGTAAACGCTACTTTGGCACCTGTTGAATGGCGCGACACCAAGATTAACTTCATTGATACTCCCGGTTTTGCGGATTTCGTAGCAGAAGTAAAAGGTGCATTCAGAGCCGTTGACAGTGCATTGATCGTTGTGTGTGCTACTAGCGGTGTTCAAGTAGGCACAGAGCAGTGCTGGAAATTAGCTGAAGAAGCAGGCTTGCCGCGTATCATCTTCGTTAATAAGATGGATCGCGAAAATGCTGATTTCGACAGTATTCTTGATAACCTGCGTGGCAAATTCGGCAAGCATGTACTGCCGTTACAGCTGCCATTGGGCAAAGAAGATAACTTCCAGGGTATCATTGATTTGTATAAAATGAAAGCTTACCGTGCCAACGGTAACGGCTCCGATGAAATAGAAATTCCGGACGAGTATAAAGAAGCGGCTGCCATTGCTCACGAAAAAATGGTAGAGGCTGCTGTTGAAGCTGATGATGACTGCATGATGCGTTATCTCGATGGCGAAACCATCAGTGACGAAGAAATAATGAAATGTCTTATCAAAGGCATCCGCCAAGCAATTATCTACCCGATGCTGTGCGGTAGTGCCTACAAAGATATCGGCTTAGGCCGCGTAATGAATGCGATTATCGACTTCACTTATCCGTCCATTTTGAATGACTATATTGTTATGGATAAAGAAACAGGCGAAGAAGAAATTCGTGATGCCAACGCACCTATGGCTGCTTTGGTATTCAAGACAACCTCTGATCCTTTTGTTGGCCGTTTAAGTTATTTCCGTGTATTCTCCGGTTCCATTAAAGCAGACAGCGTAGTTTATAATTCCAGACGTGAGGAAGAAGAGCGTATTACTAACATCTTTACCATGCGTGGTAAAACTCAGATTCCGATGAAAGAAGTTGTAGCAGGTGATATCGGCGTAGTTGCTAAATTACAATTCACCAGCACCGGCGATACTCTCTGCGATAAGAATTCTGAAGTAGAGTTCCCACCCATTAATTTCCCGTTGCCCATGTATACTAGAGCAATTTATCCAAAGAAGAAAGGCGACGAAGACAAGATTATGTCCGCGCTCAATCGTTTGATGGATGAAGACCCGACTATTATCGTGACGAAGAACCCTGTAACTAAAGAAACCTTGATTAGCGGCATGGGTGATCAGCATATCGAAATTATTATGGAGCGTATGCTGCGTAAGTTCGGCGTTGAGGCAACTTTGAAGGCTCCGATTATTGAATATCGTGAGACTATCAGGGGGTCTGCTGAAGTCGAAGGCAAGCACAAGAAACAATCCGGCGGTCATGGCCAATATGGTCACGTTGTGATTAAGATGGAACCTCTGCCTCCAGGAGGCGGCTTCGAATTCGTTGATAAGATTTTCGGTGGCGCAGTGCCCCGTCAATATATCCCCGCTGTTGAAAAAGGTATGCGCGAGGCTATGGAGAAAGGTATTTTAGCTGGTTATCCTGTTGTGGATATGCGTATTACCCTGCTTGATGGTTCTTACCATACTGTTGACTCCTCTGAAATGGCATTTAAAACTGCTTCTAATATCGCCTTCAAGAAAGCAATGGAACAATGCAAGCCCGTACTGCTTGAGCCTATTTACAGCTTAAATGTAACCTGTGCTGATTCTATGATGGGTGATGTTATCGGCGATTTGAATCAAAAACGCGGTCGTATCCTTGGCATGCAAAGTGTGGAAGATGGCATGAGCGTTGTTACTGCCCAAGTTCCCTATGCAGAAATTACAGAATATGCTGTTGACCTGCGTGCTATCACTCAAGGTCAGGGCACCTTTGAAATGAAATTCGATCATTACGAAGATGTACCGGCTAAGATGGCAGAAAAGATTATCGCTGAACATAAGCAGGCTTAATAAAAACTGAATAACGTAAAACAACCTGTCAAGTCTATTTGACAGGTTGTTTGATTTCTATGTTCACGTTGTAGTAAAAATAAACTAAGGTAATAGTTAGAGTAGCAGCTATAAAAAGGCCAAGGTATGTCCATGATTTTCACGAAACAATAACGCATACGACAAAATAAATGAGCAGTTGTGAAATGATATAAAAAATCTTTTTTACTACGGTAGCAATAGTTAGTATAGAGTACAAGTTAGTAACAATTTTCGCTAAAGGAAAAAAGTAGTTGCTTAACGCCCCTTTTCAGGAGAGTTATCACCTTAAAGATGACTGAGAAGTACTTGTGTAGACAATATAATATAGAAAGAAAAAATATATTGCTAGTTTAAATGATGTTATAGTATTATTTGGTTAGTGAATTTTAAGTTTTATATTTCAGAAAAAATGAAATATAAATAAGGAGTAAATAAGTGAAAGTTTATGTAAGTAAAGACGAATTAAAAACAGCGATTGCAACAGCTTATGCAAAGTATATTGTAGAATTCTCCGATATTCCTGAAATGTTAAAGAATAAAAGAAATAGTGAGGTAGATAGAACGCCTGCCGAAAATTTAGCGTATCAAGTTGGTTGGACAACTTTATTATTAAAATGGGAAAAAGATGATAAGCTGGGTTTGGAAGTAAAAACGCCTTCAGATAAGTTTAAGTGGAATCAATTAGGAGCACTTTATCAATGGTTTAATCAAGAATATAGTCATTTATCTTTGAAGGAACTTATGGATATGCTTGAGAAAAATATCGCAGCTATTTATGAAATGATAGATTCCATGAGTGAAGATGAACTATTTATACCTCATCAAAGAAAATGGGCAGATGAGGCTACAAAAACAGCGGTTTGGGAAGTTTATAAATTTATTCATGTCAATACTGTTGCACCATTTGGCACCTTTAGAACAAAAATTAGAAAATGGAAGAAGTTGGAGCTACAATAAAAGTATATTTAAGCTTTTATTAAGTGTGCAATGAAGAACTTTTCCAACACAAGGGATGATTTTCGATGAATATTTTAGCAAGTTTACAAGCTTTAGCAGATGCTGATTATAAAAAATTTCATAGTGGTCTGATACCGACGGTGCCACAGGAGAAGATTTTAGGCGTGCGTACGCCTGCTTTGCGTCAGTTAGCTAAAAAGCTACATGGTACTGCTGAGGCAGAAAGCTTTTTATGGTCCCTGCCTCATGTCTATTATGATGAAAATCAATTACACGCTATCTTGCTTTCGGATTTACCTGATTACGCTTTTTGCTTGCAGGCGTTGGAGCAGTTTTTACCTTATGTTGATAATTGGGCAACCTGCGATATTATCAAACCCAAAGTTTTACGTCATGATTTACAGAGGCTTTTGCCTTTTATTAAAAAATGCTTACATAGTGATGAAGAGTTTACTATACGCTGCGGTTTGAATTTGCTTATGAGCTATTATTTAGATACTGCGTTTACAAATGAATATTTAGAATGGGTGGTAGAGGTCAAGTCAGACAAGTATTATGTAAAAATGATGCAGGCTTGGTTTTTTGCTACGGCTCTGGCTAAGCAATATGATGCATCTGTGGTATATCTAAAGGAGCATAAATTATCTGCCTGGGTACAGCAGAAGACTATTCAGAAGGCTTGTGAGAGCTACCGTATTTCTAGCGCAGAAAAGGCTTATTTGCGCACTTTGCGTGATAAATAAACTTAAAGGGAATAGTGATATTTTTGCGTCATTAGATTGTGTTTATTGACTATTTCCTAGATAAAAGCTATAATAAAAGCAATAAAATAAAGAACCTTTGGGGCGAGGTGAAATTCCTCACCGGCAGTAAAAGTCTGCGAGCTGTTATACAGCACGAACCGGTGTGATTCCGGTACCGACAGTAAAGTCTGGATGTGAAAAGGTGATAAAGAAGCATTTTTCCGCACGGGGACCAAAAGGTTTTGTGCGGTTTTATTTTTATCCGGAAAGGATGCAGGTGAATAAGTATGACTGACGAAGAATATATGCAGCGTGCTCTAGAGCTTGCTGTAAAGGCTGAGGGCGATACCAGTCCTAATCCTATGGTTGGTTGTGTGATTGTTGATGATGAAGGTAATATTGTCGGCGAAGGCTATCACCATAAAGCAGGTGAGGCTCATGCGGAAGTCAATGCGTTAGCCGAAGCTAAGGATTTAGCCCGTGGTGCTACTGCTTATGTTACCTTGGAACCTTGTGCCCATTACGGACGTACGGGTCCTTGCTGTGTGGCTTTGGCTCGTGCAGGTATTAAAAAAGTCGTTATAGCATGCACAGATCCTAATCCACAGGTTGCAGGAGAGGGCATTAATTATCTGCGTCTACAGGGCGTAGAGGTAGTAACAGGTATATGTGAAAAAGAAGCAAAGCGTCTTAATGAACGTTTCTTTACTTGGATTACTAAGAAAAGACCTTTTATCAGCGTAAAATACGCTATGACATTAGATGGTAAAATTGCTGCCTATACTGGTGATAGTAAATGGATTACCGGCGAGGCTGCACGTACTTATGCACATCGCCTGCGTCGTCAGCATGATGCGATTTTAGTGGGTATCGGTACTGTACAGGCAGATGATCCGGAGCTGAGTACTCGTTTGGTAAAAGGGACTAATCCTGTACGTGTAGTTTTAGATAGTCATCTGCATATTTCTTTAATGGCGAATGTGCTGAATCCTGTTGCTGATACTATTATTATTACTGGTTTGGATGCTGATCCTGTGAAAGCAGAAGCATTAAATTCTCTGCCTAACGTAGAGGTTGTACAGTTGCCGTTAAAAAACGGTCATCCGCCAATTCCTTTGGTTGTCGAAACATTGGCACAGCGTGGCTTGACTAGCCTTTTAGTTGAGGGCGGCAGTGAGATTCATGGCGCCTTTAAGGATGCGGATATGGCTGACAGAGTGTATGCTTTTATTGCGCCGAAGGTTTTGGGCGGACGCAATAGTTTTACTGCCGTAGGCGGTATCGGCAGTCCGTTGATTGAAACTGCTTGGCAGCTGCATGAAGTGGAATGTGAAAAACTTGGCGATGATTTCATGATTACAGGTTTAGTACACGAGGAGGTTTAAGCATGTTTACTGGCTTAGTTGCCGAGCTTGGCACCGTACAAGGTTTATTACGTCAAGGAGAATCCTATCATCTGACAGTACAGGCAAAAAAAGTACTGCAGAATTTGAAAATAGGCGATAGCGTTGCTGTGAATGGTGCTTGCTTAACTGTTGTAAAAATGACCGAGGATAGCTTTACTGCTGACGTAATGCCGGAAACAGTACGTCTGACTAATATCGGCAGTTTAAATGTAGGCGAAAGGGTAAATCTGGAGCGCACATTGCGTTTAATAGATGGCTTAGATGGTCATATTGTCAGCGGTCATATTGAAGGTCAGGGGACTATTGCTGCCCGTCGTATTGACGGTATTGCGATGGTCGTGACTATTGCAACAGAGCCTAAGCTGCTCAAATATATTATAAAAAAAGGCAGTATTGCTATTGATGGTATCAGCTTAACCGTCACCAATGTTAATGACAGCGGCTTTAGCGTTTCCTTGATTCCTCATACGGCTAAGGAAACAACGTTGGGCTTTAAGGATGTAGGGGACAGCGTTAATTTAGAAACAGATATTATCGGCAAGTATGTAGAGCATATGCTATCCTGGAATAAAAAGCATGGACAGCAGGAAAAAGAAGCTCCTGCCTTAGATAAAGCAACTCTGCTGGAAAATGGTTTTATGTAAACCGCAGCAGGAAATAATGAGGTGTAAATAATGGAAGAAAAATTTAAGTATAATACAATTGAAGAAGCTATTGCTGCTATTAAAGCCGGTAAAATGGTTCTTGTTACTGATGATGAAGACCGCGAAAACGAAGGCGATTTAATTATGGCAGCAGAGCTTTGCACTCCGGAAGCAATTAATTTTATGGCTAAGGAAGCACGTGGCTTAATTTGTATGCCGGCCTCTGGTGAGGTTATGGATAAATTGCAATTTGGTGCGATGGTAAGTAAGAATACTGATAACCACGAAACTGCTTTTTCCGTATCTATTGACCATGTTGATACTACTACCGGTATTTCTGCTTATGAGCGTGCTTATACTATGCAAAAATGTGCTGAAGAAAATGCGCAGCCCGGTGATTTCCGTCGTCCTGGTCACGTTTTCCCGCTCCGCGCACGTGAAGGCGGCGTTTTAGTACGTACAGGTCATACCGAAACTACTGTAGATTTGTGTCGTTTGGCAGGTCTGAAACCAGTAGGTATCTGCTGCGAAATTATGAATGATGATGGTCATATGGCTCGCACGCCTGATTTGATTGCTTTTGCGCAAAAGCATGATTTAGTGTTTATTACTGTGGCAGAGTTGGTTGCTTATCGTAAGGCACACGAAAAAATGATTCATCGTGTAGCAGAAGCTGCTTTGCCTACTAAATATGGCAATTTCCGCATTATTGCGTACGAAAATGATTTAGATGATTTGTGCCATGTAGCTATCGTAAAAGGCGATATTGCCGGTAAAAAAGATGTTCTGGTACGTGTGCATAGCGAGTGCTTGACTGGCGATGCTTTTGGTAGTCTGCGTTGTGATTGCGGCGACCAGTTGGCAACTGCATTGAAAATGATTGAAAAAGAAGGCTGCGGTGCTGTTGTTTATATGCGTCAGGAAGGCCGTGGTATTGGATTAGCTAATAAAATCCGTGCCTATGCTTTACAGGACCAGGGTTTAGATACTGTAGAAGCTAATGTACGCTTAGGTTTTGCTCCTGATTTGCGTGATTACGGCATGGGTGCACAAATTCTTGCTGATTTAGGGTTAACTAGTATTCGTTTAATTACTAACAATCCTGCTAAACGCATTGGTTTATCCGGATATGGTATTACTATTACTGACCGTGTACCTATCGTGATGGAAGCTAATCCGTATAATGAACATTATCTTGATGTTAAAGAAGAAAAAATGGGTCATGAATTGCATAACTGTGGCTGCTCCTGCGGTTGCAAACACTAAATAAGTTTTGGAGGATATAAAAATGAACGTATTAGAAGGTAAATTAACTGCAAAAGGTATGAAGGTGGCTATCGTTGTAGCCCGTTTTAATGAATTTATTACTAGCAAATTGTTGAGCGGCTGTTTAGATTGCTTGAAACGTCATGAAGCTGCTGACGAAGATTTGACTGTTGCCTGGGTTCCGGGTGCTTTTGAAATTCCGATGGCTGCTAAAAAATTAGCTGAGAGCGGCAAATATGATGCTGTTATCTGCCTCGGTGCTGTTATTCGTGGTGCAACTCCGCATTTTGATTATGTTTGTGCAGAAGCTTCTAAAGGCATTGCTCAAGTAAGCATGCAAACCGGTGTGCCTGTAGCTTTCGGCGTACTGACTACCGAAAACATTCAACAAGCGGTAGAGCGTGCCGGCACTAAAGCAGGCAACAAAGGTGTTGACTGTGCTATGACTGCTATGGAAATGGTTAACCTGTTCAAAGAAATGTAATTGTTAGGAACGGCTTATTAAGTTGCTTTTTAGCCGTTGCTGCTATATAATTAAGACGAAAGCAGAGTGCAGTAAGTCTGCTTGGTAAACAACGAGTAACAAGCCCGCTAGCAGTAGTTTAGTGGGCTTGTTTTTGTAAATAAGGTTTAAGAACGTGAGGTAATCTATTATGAACGATGTTTTAACTAAAGCAACTGCAGATGGTGTGCGTATTTATGCTTTAAGTACTACTAATCTGACTAGGGAAATCACTAAACAACATAAATGCTCCCATTTAGCAAGTGCTACTTTGGGCAGAGCAATGAATGGCGCCCTGCTTCTGGCGGCGACTATGAAGGAAAATGAACGTATCAGTGTACGATTCAAAGGTGATGGCCCTATAGGTGAGGTCGTTGCGGATGCAGAGGGTAACTGTGTACGTGGTTATGTTGACAATCCGGATGTTTTTTTGCCGTTAAAAGATGATGGTAAATTGGATGTAGGTGGTGCTGTAGGTAAAGGTAATATCATTGTCACTCGTTATCTGCAAAATTCTGAACCGTTTACCGGTTATTGCGAATTAGCCGATGGCGAAATTGCTGACGATATTACCAAATATTTGTTTGAATCTGAACAAACTCCTAGTAGCGTAGCTTTGGGTGTTTTAGTAGATAAGGATGGCAATGTTACTGCTTCCGGTGGCTTCTTTATTCAAGCAATGCCTGGCTGTAGTGATGAAGTTTTGGAAAAATTAGAGCATAATGTTAATACAACTCCGTATGTCAGCCAATTGTTGGAAATCGGTTATACTCCTGAGAAGATTATTGAAATTTTAGGCCGTGATTTGGATGTTGATATTAAAGAAACTATTCCTGTGAAGTTCCAATGCCGTTGCAGCCGTCAACGCTTGATGGATGCTATAGGTTCTTTAGATGTTCATTCTTTAGAAGAGTTGGCACAGGATGAAGAAACAGAAGCACATTGCCAATTCTGTAATAATACTTATATTTACAGCAAAATGGAAATCGAAAAGCTGTTAGAAGCTAAAAAAGCAGCCCAAGCAGATGCTGCTAATGCTAATGAAGAAGTGAAAGAGCAAAAATAAACTTGACATTTAGAACTTTTGTTTGCTATAATTACGGTAATAAAAGTTATAGATTGGAGGATTATCAATGGACGCAGATAGAAAAAAAGCCTTAGAGATGGCTATGCAGCAGATTGAAAAGGATTTTGGTAAAGGTAGCATTATGAAATTAGGCGAAGCCAGTGCCAAAATGAATATAGAGGTTATTCCGACAGGTGCATTGTCTTTGGATATAGCGTTAGGTGTTGGTGGCATTCCCCGTGGCCGTGTCATTGAAATTTACGGTCCTGAATCTTCCGGTAAAACTACTGTTGCCCTGCATATGATTGCTGAAGCACAAAAGCTAGGTGGCTGTGCCGCCTTCATCGATGCGGAGCATGCATTGGATCCTGAATATGCACGTCATCTAGGCGTTGATATTGATGATTTGCTGATTTCTCAACCTGATAACGGCGAACAAGCTTTGGAAATTGCGGATGCTTTGGTACGCAGTGGTGCAATTGATATTATTGTTATTGACTCTGTTGCTGCCTTGGTTCCTCGTGCCGAAATTGAAGGCGAAATGGGCGATTCCCATGTAGGTCTACAGGCACGTCTGATGAGTCAGGCTCTGCGTAAATTGACAGGCTTGATTTCTAAATCTAAATGTGCGACTATTTTCATCAACCAAATTCGTGAAAAAGTCGGTGTTATGTTCGGTAGTCCGGAAACTACAACCGGTGGTCGTGCTTTGAAGTTCTATTCCACTATTCGTATGGATGTACGTCGTATTGATACCTTGAAAAACGGTAACGAAATGATTGGTAGCAGAACTCGTGTTAAGGTTGTTAAAAATAAAGTAGCACCGCCGTTTAAACAAGCAGAATTCGATATTATGTACGGCAAAGGTATTTCTCACGAAGGCTGTGTACTTGATCTTGGTGCTGAATTAGACATTATCAATAAGAGTGGTGCTTGGTATTCTTATGGTGATGTTCGTTTAGGTCAGGGTAAGGAAAAGGTTAAAGATTTCTTACATGATAATCCGGATATTACCCAGGAAATAGAAAAGAAAATCCGTGCTGCTACTATTGAGCAAAATGTTACTAAAGAAGAACCGGAGGCGCCGGTAGCAGATGTGGAAGCAATCTTCAAAGACGAAATCTAAGCAAGAGCCTTTTGCTAGTACACAACAAGCATATGACTGTGCACTTACACTGCTTTCCTATAAGGATTATAGCGAGCAGAAAATGTTTGAACGCTTATTAGAAAAAGGTGCTGATAAAGAGCAGGCGAACGAAGCTATTGCTAAATTAAAGTATTATGGCTTTTTAGATGAACAACGTTATGCACAACGTGTTTACGAAGGCTGGCTGATGAAACGCTATTATGGTCGTCAGCATTTGCAGGCAGAGTTGAATAAGCGTGCTATTAAGCAGGAGTATGTTGATGAGGTAATGGAACAGTTTACTGATGATGTAGAGGAAGAGCAGGTAGAAAATGCTGCTGCGCTATTTCTTCAACGTAATCGACGCAAGCTAGAAGCAGTAGATTGTGATTATAGAAAAATATATGCTGCAGCTGGTCGTTTCATGGCAGCGAGAGGATTCTCTTCACGTTATATGCAGACGGTAGTACAAAAAATAAAAGAAGTAATGATAAAATGACATGTTTTATCTAAAGGTCATAACTAGATAAACATTTTTAACTACATATGTGGGTTGAAACATGTTTTTACATAATGGTTGTTTTTATAGCGTTTCCAGTGGTCTGATATTTTTAGAAGTTGGTGGTGGAAAATATCCACATCTGCTCTCTACTGACTAGATTTTTAGAATCTTTGTCGGTAGGGGGCTTTCTTTTTAGGTTTATACTAGATTATAGAAGGCTAGTAAAATATTTCGCTAACTTTCAGCACTGAACAATATAGTGTGGATTTACAGCCTTATATTCACTAATGTATAAATTTATCATAAAGCAAAATTGTAAACATAGTAAAATGATTAACTCAAAAGTAAAGATTTAGGGCGGAAAAGGCACTAGAGAGATTCTAGACGCAACTTAAAAGTTGGAAAGTGGCAAGGGAGAATGTTTTACTAAATTAACCGAACAATAAATGTTATCAATAAAATGGAATTTTTCGTTGGTTCATTGTAAAATGAAATTGCACACCTTGAAAACAGAATAAAAATAGTCC
>Cam_p2__coassemble_900_pt1 | contig 51803 bp, 47 predicted proteins | sample Cam_p2__metabat2_high_PE_007 | metagenome-assembled genome bin Cam_p2 | reverse complement strand
ATTCCAAATAATAGTTTTGCTAAATAATCTTATAAAAATTTATTATTGGCTGAGTGCAGGTATAATCCCGCACTCGCCAACAATAAGAGTAAAGTTTTTAATTAGAAACTAAAGTTCAAACCGGCATTAATTTGCCATTCATGTTTATAATCACCGCTCAGGCTTCTAGTTACATCAGCATAGAAATTGCTGGTTTTGCTTAATTTGTAATCAGCACCCAAAGTAAGTTCGCACCAAGTACCGCCTAAATCATAGGAAGTTTGTTTCAAACCACCATCAATTGCATAATAACTGCCATCAACATCGCCAGCAAATTCATGGTTCAGACTCAAACGAGCGAACAAGCTGCTGTTAGCATCAACTTTACCTGCTTCAAAACCAATGCGACCAACAAAGCTATCAAAAGCTTCTTGTGCAACATGCAGCATGCCATTATCTTTACCATCAGCATTATAATTAGCATCATCCAAATGTGCCCAAGTTAATTGCATTTGAGGTTCAAAGTAGCCACCGCTTTCGCCAACAATACGTTTACCATATTGTGCAGATAAGCTATAGCCACGGCTAGCATAATCACCATCTACGCTTACGCCAGTACCATTATGTACAGTAAATTCGTTTTCTGCACGACCTGCTTTAGCAGTAATATCAATGTAGCTATTATCAGCAAAAGTTTTGCTGCCATAAACACCGATGCTGTAAAGGTTATGATCACCTTCGCCGCCCAACATATAGCTGCCATCGCCATCGCGATAATCAATTGCAGCACCAACATTCCAGCCATTAGCTAATTTTCTATCGTAACCAAATTGAGCTGCTTTGTAATCACTTTCGAAATCAGCACTGCCTTCATATTTAGATTTACCTGCATAGACATTAGCCCAAGCACCTTCTTCAGCACCATTACGTAAAGCACTGCTTCTAGTAAAGCTTTGTGCTGCATTATCACGCCATGCCATCATGGAATCCATCATAGCACTTCTTACGCCTTGCATAATGCTATTTTCGTAGTTGCCCCATTGGATATTGTTATCAGGTTTATTCGGTTTGTCCGGTTTATCAGGCTTTACAGGAGGATCTACAGGTTTATTAGAGCCTTCTACATAATCACCTTTACCAGTAGTGCTATCAAATTGGATATCACCAACATTCATCGCTGCACTGGAAGAAGTTAAACCATCAGCAATTTGTACTTTACCAGTCAAATTCTTTTCGCCGCTAGTAAATGCTTCATAAGTCAGCTTGCCTGCCAAAGCACTCAATGTAGCTTCAACTTTAGCATTATCTTGCATATCCACACCTTTACTTTGAGTGGACATAATTACATTAGAACCTGCTGCAGCTTTTTTAATAATGGTATCACCAGCTGCATAATCTTCTGCTTTACTGCCATCACCTGTATGTTCATACATAATCACAGTATTGCCACTATAATTATTAATAGTCAGTTCATGAGCATCTTTTTGCAGAATATAACCAGCATGTTGTGCATCATTGCCGCCAACTAAGTTTTCTACAATACTGCCATTAAAACTTTGAGCAGTAGGACCATAAGCTTCATTGGTCCAAGTAGCACCATTACTCAGATAAATATTAGCTTTGCCATGATAACCATCGTTTTCTTGTTTTTCTGTAAAGTTATCAACAATAACGCCGGTCCAAGAAGAATTTTCTGTGGATAAACCTAAGTTAATAACAGAATCTTTAGTCGGGTCATTTTTACTTACTGCACCATTAACTACACCGATATTGCCTAAGATAGTCAAATCATTATTACCGGTTGCAGTTTTTTCAGCATTCATATTAACATTAATAGTACCGTTTTCTGCTACCAAAGCATAATGCGGACTTACATTATCTTTATTGATGATAATTTTACCGCCGCCATTAATATTAACAGTAGAACCATAACCATTAACATGTACTGCAGTACCATCAACAGCCATATCTACATTACCATTTACATTGATTGCTGAACCTTTGTGGCTTGTGTAATCACCACCTGCATAAAGGCCATTTTGATTATAGTAAGCCCAATCACTGCCTTGTGTATCCGGTGTATTATTCTTCAGAGCAAATTCACCTTCGTGTTCGCCCTTCATGGTCAAATTGCCATTGATATTTAATTCGCTATTACCAGCTACATAAGCACCAATAATAGTACCTGTACCAGTAGCATTAAGTTTTACATCACCATTAAGGTTCATCACTGCTTTTTTAGCAGTATCGCCATTAAACATATGCAGTGCTTCTGCACGACCGCTCTTATTAATAGCAGTTACATCTAACAGTTTACCTGTATAATCAATTGTTACGGCTTTATTAGTACCGAAAGCAACAACTTTCTCAGTAACACCAAAACCGCTTATATCACCACTGCTCTTAATCTCAAGAATTCTACCATCTGCTTTGATAGTTACATCTTTAACAGCATCTACAGCAGCTTTGTTCTTATCGGTAGTAATACTGCTATTGTCCACAAAAGTATAAACATTGTCTTTTAACACATTACCGTCAATATAAGCTTGGTCTTGTGCAGCATCACCAGTAATAGTTGTAGTAAATTCTTTTTCAATACGAGTGCTTACGTATTCGCCTTTACCAGTAGTAGAGTTAAATTCCATATCGCCGGTTTCTAAAGCAGCAGAAGAACTGGTCAAACCTTCGGCAATTTGTACTTTACCTACCAAGTTAGCTTCTTTATTATTTACAGCACCTTCATAAGTCAATTTACCTGCTAAGGCACTCAGAACTTGGTCTACTTCTTTTACATCTTGCATATTGATGTTCTTATTATTTGTAGACAAAGTTACACCAGAACCTTGAGCTGCAGATTTAATAACGACATCGCCTGCTACATAATCGCCTGCTTGAGTACCTTTATTATTGTGTTCATAGATAATCAAGGTATTGCCGCTATATTTATCAACACTAATGCCAGCTTTATCTTTTTGGAAAATAACACCAGCATTATCAGTGCTATTGCCACCATTTAAAGAAGTAATATGAGAAATACCATCATAATGTCCATATTTTTCATTGGACGGAGAAGGCATATTATCAGGATCTAAGCCATCAGTTTTGCCCATTGCTTCGTGTTGCCATAAAGCACCATTTTGCAAAGTCAAATTCAAAGTACCAGCTTGAGAAGCACCGGTATTATCTACTACACCCACCCATTTAGAATTTTGAGTAGCCATGGTCAGGTTTACAGTACCATCTTGGAAAAAGTAAGGATTACCTTGACCATCATTTTTCATAATCATCATGTTACCTTTAATATCAACATCATGTTTACCGGTATTATTAATATTTAAAGTGCCACCATAGTTAGCTACAGCATAATAACCAAAATCTTTACTTTCCGGTGTTTCAATACGTACATTACCACCATTTAAATTGATTGTACCATTGCCATCATAGTAGTTATTCAAACTAATGCCGACGCCTTTAACAGCGATATCTACATCACCCTTAATATCGATTGTGCTACCATTACCAGCACCTAAAGAAATGCCGCTCGGTGCCCATCTAGAACCGGTATAATTGGGGTTGCCTGCCCAACCGTCAGGACCGAAACCGCCATGCATATTTTGGGAAGTAACACCCCACGGATTAGCACTATCACTGCTACGCATGGTAACGTCACCATTAATAGTTAAATGTGTTTCGTCGCCGCTGCCACTACCGTCAACACCTAAAGAAATACCGCCAGCACTATAGCTTGTAGAATGAGCTTGGATATTTAAATTGCCGTTAACCACTGTATTACTGCCATTACCTACGCTAAAACCTACAGCAGAACCATTAGAATGTTCAATAGTAGCTTGGGCATTTAAATTTAAAGTACCATTATTTTTTACATTGATAATGGCATTTCTATTACTATAAATAGCAATCGGAGCAGCACTTGTGGCATGAGTACGATTTAAAGTATCACCATCATTAAAAGTTAAAACTGTATTGCCTTGTTCATCTTTGCTCACAACATCAGCGCCAAAAACTTTTAAGTCAGCTTTGTAATCACCTTGTACAACTTTATTATCATAAGTAGCTGCAGAAGCTTGGGGCATATACATACCAGCCATCAAGCCTAAAGTAATAGCTGTAGCTAAACTTTTTTGCATTCTAGAAGTTTTTTTCATAAAATTTAACACGTTAATAACCTTCTTTCACAAGCACCATTAACTATTAATTAAAATTTAAGTTCCATACCAACTACAAAGCTACGTCCAGGCATGGAATACCAGCTGCCAGGTTCACCGTCATGAATACCATTAGTATGTTCAGCATATAATTTATCAAATAAGTTATCTACTTTAGTATAGAAAGTCAGATTGTCAGTAGGTTTATAATTGAGGCTCAAATTAACTACAGCATAATTATCTGCCGGCCAGCCCTGTTTATCTGCATACTTATCATTAACTTTACGCATGAAATAGAAGCCATCTAAACCAGCATTAAATTTCGCATAATCATATTGAATACTAAAAGTAGCCATATCTTTAGGATAATAACCCATTTCATAGTTATCACCATTAGCATGATAGAACAAATGGGACCAACCTAAAGTAGCACTCCATCTATCGCTCAATTGAGTCATATATTGTGCATTCCAACCACGACTTACGCCATCATCATAGTTTTGGTATTGACCTTCGCTATCAAAGCCAATGATTTTATCACTCTTAGTTTCAAACCAGTTAACAGTCAAGATATTGTTGTCATCAAATGTTTTGTTGTAACCAATGCTGGTTGTTCTACCTTCAGCAGGAGCTAATTTAGCATTACCCCATTGAGTGTTATACATTTGATCAATACTCGGCAGGATATAGAAATCACTGCGACCAGCATAAATAGTATCCTTATCGGTAATATCCCAGCTTAATTTATAGCTCTTAGAAGTATGTGTATCCAGTTCCGGACCTTCGCCTCTTTCAGGCTTATCATAACGAATACCACCGGACAAAGTTACATCAGGAATAATTTCCCAATCATCTTGTACATAGTAAGAATAGTTCTTCATGGTTCTATTCTTTTTAACATTGCTAGCAGCTTGAACGTTATAACCACTGCCTTTAGAATAATCAAAACCAAAGACTACTGTATGGCGGGAAGTATCTAAAGTAACTTGATCACTTAAAAAATCATAGGAATAATAAGAGTGATTTTCTAAACCTTCGCTAAGCTTATTGTAAAAAGTTTCTACATCATTTTTACGATAAGTCAAAGCATTAGACCATTTCTCAGAAAATTGAGTGTCATATTTAATGGTCAAATTTTTGCTATCATAAAGGCCATCATAATGGTGTGCATCATAAACACCGTCTAAACCACTATATTCAGATTTCAACTTATCATAGCTAATGCTCAATTTATGTTGGTCATTAAAATCGTAAGCTAATTTAATGCCATTACTTTTAGTATTGGTACTACCTTCCCATGTTTTGCCAGCACCATCTTCAATATCACCAACTAAGGTTTTATCATAATAAGTGCTGTAGGAGAATTTACCACGTCGACCTTGATTATGGAATTTATAATTTTCTTTACCAAAGCTACCGCGAGCAATATTAATACTAGCTTGGTTATCATTAATCTTACGAGTAATAATATTGATAACGCCACCTTTAGCACCACTACCATAAACAGTAGCAGCACTACCACGTAATACTTCAATGCGTTCAATATTATCCATATTGCTCATCAAAGCAGTATATGCATAACCACTGCTGCCGGAACCTTGGAAGTCGGTTACACGCACACCGTCCACTAAGATAACGATATCCTTACTACCATTAATGCGGATACCGCTAAGGTTAGCATTCATACCATTGGTGCCATAGTTTAAAAATTGTACACCGGGTACAGTTCTTAAAGCTTCATCAACATTTTCCATATGCATATCTTCGATATGTTCACGGGTAACTACGCTGACGTCAGCTTTAGCATCAGTAATAGTGGATGGAATACGACTAGCAGTTACAATCAGCGTATCCAAAGTAAACTCATTTAATTCCGGAGCTTGCTCGGCAGCTAAAGCACTACCGTTAAAACTCATAGCAGCTAAACTAGCTAAAACTGCAGCAGTTAATTTCTTTTTAATCATTTCCTCAATCCTCTTATCTTAAATTAATCTTCCCAGATTTTTTTCATCAGTTGCGGATAGTTTTCTAAAAGATGCAATCTTACTTGGTCGATTAAAGCAACAATCAAAGCCGGGTCAAATTTATCATTGCCGGAAGGAACGCTGCAAGTCAAAACCAGATTACCTTCATGATTTACAAAATATTTCAGCATGCTAAAGCGTTCGTTCATTTCATTCAAAAATTCCATGCATTTAGCTTTTTTCTCCGGAGTCAAAGTTACCAGGTGTACTTGAATGAAAGTATAAACACTGTCATTGATAACAACAAACATCGGTAAAGTTTGACCTTCAATAAGCAGATTGCTTCTAAAGATTTTATTTGTTTCATTAACTTCTAAAAATTGGAAACCATTAACTTTTTCTTGTTCCAGGAAAGCTTTGAAATCTGCAAATTTCTTTGCGACAGCATTTGCTTCAGTAGTTTTTTCAGCTACTTCTTGGGTTGCAGCTTCTTTTACTTCCATTTCTTTGTTTTCAACTTTAGTTTTTGCCATTTGTAAACACTCCTTAAAATTTTTAATAAAAATAATCTTTTTCAACAATCTAATAAATGATTAAACTGTTTGAGGGCAATAAAAAAACGGCTAAAAATCACATACCACATAGGCAGCAAAATTTATCCGCATTTCCTGCTAGATAGCAAGCTACCAACACATTCTTATAAAATCAAATGGTTATCCCTCAAAATAACTGTTTGTTTATATAGAAGTATGTAGGCGCATACTATCTAAATAATTTATATAATATATTGTCGGTACCCTGGCTTAGTGTCATTGCCTTTTTATCCCTTGGTAGGAGGTGTATGATAAAAAAGCTCTCCTTCACAGTTGCGCTACAGCGTTGAAATCACATCAAACTTACCCGTAAAAACATATCCGAGAATATGTTGCCAATATATTTTTATTTTTCTCCTCTATTATTAGCTCTCTTGTTTATTTCTCTTTATTTTCTTATTGATATCTTTTATTATTAATAGTATAGTGTCTACAAAAAAGTCAAGTAAAAGTGTATCTTTTGTGAACTTTTTCTTTAATATTTTTATATTTATTTAACATATTAATACTATTGAAATTTTGACTTTTTGAGTTGCTTATCCTATAATTAATCTATAAGCAATATTATTGCAAAAATTTAAATTAAAAATCTTCTATCGAGGTGATATCGATGAACAAAAAAATTATTTTTTCTACATTTCTCTTGACATTTTTATTTGTTCAAGCTACTTTTGCTGAAAATATTACTTTAACTAAAAACGAAGTCCTTATACCTCAAGGATGGAGTGTAGCTGATGATGACTTAAAATTTAAGAAAAATACTGTAGCAGAACTTAATTCCCAAGGTGAATTAATTACAGGTACACTTAATCAAAATACTTATCTTCGTCCCACAGGTTGGAAGAACCTTATTAACGATTATGCTTATTTAGAAACCAACAATGTCTTCTTCCCTAGATTTTTCCGTCCTATTAATATCCGTAACGGGTTTGCTGTTCCCACATACGGTCATGTACGTTATAAAGATAACACCCAAGTAACCTTTGCTCCTGACGGCACTGTTTTAAGCGGTACTATCAGCGAAAAAGTAAGTCTGAAACTACAACCAAAAAGCTATGGTTTTGTTGATTTCAAATCTGATACCGAACTTACTTTTTATCCCGATGGTCAAATTAAGAGCGGTACACTTGCAACCGATACTAAATTACGTCCCTTGGGCTGGAAACATATCCAAGGAACAAAAACGCTTCCTGGCTTTTTAGAATTTAAAAGCGGTACAAAAATAGAATTGAATCATGATGGTTACGTAATTAGCGGCACACTTAAAGAAAATACTGCTTGGCAAGCTACTACAGGAGAAACAATAGATTTACCTGCTAAAAAGACAATTCACTTTATGGGGGAAGAAATAAATATTTACGAAGAAAAAATGTAAATAGAAAAATAAAGGCTAGAACCAATTCGTTTCAGAAAAAGTTCTAGCCTTTATTTTTTTTGCTAAATTTTTAGTGAGTACCTTCTACAACAGTAATACCTGCTGCTTCCAATTCAGCTTTAATTCTTTTGATTGTAGGACAAAGATGTTTTTCACCATTTTCATCTTTTTTGCGGGTGCAATTACTTAAATGCACTACATCGACACCTATAGCCTGCATTTTGGCGATTTTTTTATTAATGCCTTCTTGATTTTCCAGCATAGATGCTCCGCAACCATTGCAAGTCCAGACTGACATTAAACGCATTTCTTCATCACCATATTGTTCAAAAGTTTTTTCTCTGTCATAAAAAGCATTAATGCAACTAACACCTGCACAAGCAGCAGATTTTTTCAGGCAACGCAAAATAGCGATTTTTTTCATTAAAGAATTCCTCCAAAGTATGTTTTTTATATCATATCACATTTTAAAATTAATTAAAACTGTGCTATAAACGCCTTTTGCATTATACAAAACTATTTTACCTTGACACCGTTCACCTTGTAGCAATTTGTCTTTAGGAAGTGCAAATTCTACACTCAAAGGAATGGTATTTTTATAAGTAGAAACAGGTTTATCTGTTTGTAATTCATGCCAAATTCCTTTTTTACTTCCTTGAGATACAAACATTTTTACTCCATCAGTTCGACAATACAAAGGCTCATTTTTGCTAGCTCCACGTAACCGCAAATACAAAGTATATTTTTCTGGTTGTAGATATCTTTTTAAAATACCCTCTTGTGACAAATCAACATTATATTCTACTGTTTGTTGTGGAACTAATTTCAACTTTACAAATTCTTTATCATATTCATTCTCTTCCCGAAATACCATCAAGCCAAACATGATTCCTATCATTGCTAAAAACAAGCCGATTTTTTTCCAGAACTCATTATGCATTTCCAAATATTCTCACCTTTGCTTTTTTATAAAGTACTTTTCCTGCTAAAATTATCAACAAAAATAGACCTGGTGTACAATTAAATGTACAACTACCGCAACTACCATTACAACCAGCACTACCATAAATAGTTGCTAAAGGCACCCCCATACTCAAAAGAAAGGTAATAATCTTATTTTTCATGTTTGCTTCTCCCATAATAAATAGCTTGTACTGGGCAGACATGCTCACATACACCACAAATAATACAATTATGCTTGCAAATTTCAGCCTTCTTTTCCTTCATTCGTACTGCCTCCATGGGACATTTTTTTACGCACTTACCACACCCAATACATTGATTATGATTAACCTGCATTTTATAGGTAAACGGCAATTTGCTGCCTAAAAAATATACTAAATTCTGCATTGCACCAACAGGACATAAAAAATTACAGAAACCACGTCCACCTTTAGTAAATATACCTAGTACTACTAACCACAATAATAAAGTTAATAACATACTACTGGTAAACGAAATAAAATATCCTCGTGCAGCATAATTGACTAATAAATCAAAAACATAAAAATTACAATAAGCACAAGCTAAAATACCATCAAAAAATGGTACAAGTAAAAATCCAGCCAGCATACCATAACGTAGCGGTACAATATCCGTGTATTTGCTCCAACTTATTTTCCATTTATCCGGACATAATTTGCTGAGATATTCTGTAAAAGCACCTGCCGGACATAACTTTCCACAAAAAACAGGACCAAAGAAAAAAGCCGATATTAAAACAATCAGCATACAAATTATCGTCAACAACGAATATTGAAACAACCTGCCATCTAAAATATGCTCTAAAGGTATACGTACACAAAAGCTGTGAATGCTATGGTCATAACTTTTACCCGTCATTAAATAATAAATTCCTTTTTGAAAAAAAGCAAAAGGTGCATAAAATAGACCAAAGCCCAAGAGATAACCTAAAATTCTTTTAATATTAAACTTCATAAATTCACCTTCAAAAAAAATAGGGATAGAGAAAACCTCTCCATCCCCATTTTATGCAATTATCTGCCATTAGGCAAGTTTTTATTGTGAAATATTCGCAACAAATTATTATAATTAGTTATTTAGAAGCTGTAACGTAAGCCTACATTATATGTTCTGCCAGAAGTTGCTTCGCTGCAATAAAACTCTCTATCGAACAAATTAGTAATGCCTAATTGCAAAGTAGCACCTTTAAACAACTGATAGTTTACAGCAGTATTAACAATGAAGAAAGCATCCTCAGCGCCATATTCACCGGACGGATCATCAGGTCTTTGACGTGCACTTACATATTGACAATCTAATAAAGCATTCCATTTATCTTTATTATATTCTAAACCCGCATGGAGTAAATGTTTCGGAATTTCCCAATTATTTCTATCACTGTCACCATCTTCAATAGTGCCACGTTGCCAAGAATAGTTCAAATAACTGCTGAAATTATCATCAAATTTATGATTTACTTCAAATTCCACACCTTTACGTTTTTCAGAATCGAAGTTCATATATTTCTTAACTTTTTTACCTTCATAAGATTCTCCTGGAACATAGTCAGCAGCAATCTTATCCTTGGTTTTTACATGATATAAAGTTAAGCCAATATCAGTTTTATCATTCATATGCTTCTTGATACCTAATTCCAAAGTATCGGAGCTTTCTGGATCTAAATCAGGATTCGGCAAATACCAATATTTTGAATATTCAGAGAAACGATAAATTTGATACATAGGTGGCGGATTGAAGGAATGACCGTAAGAAACATAAACATTAGTGTCGTCGGCAATTTTATAATCAAAAGCTAATTTCGGACTTAGTTCATTATAGCTTTGAGAAGATGAAGTCTCGTTATAATTATCATCAGTATTCCAGAAAGAACCACCACATTTTTTATAATGGTCTAAACGTAAGCCCATATACATAGTCAGAGGTTCACTAATTTTTACTTCATCCTGTACAAACAGTGCCATGTTTTTAACTTTGCCGGAATCTTGTGCATAATGGTCGATAACACTGCCTTCATCATGCCAATTACTCAAAGTATAACGATCTTGCACCATTTCTTCTTGTTTGAAGTTACCACCTAAAACAATGGTATGATTACCAACATTTTCCCAAGCTTTTTCAAATTCGTAACTATACACTTTGCCAGGATGATGGCTATATGAACCTTCTCCGTCCCAGTCTACGCCATTATAATCGCTAGGTACCCTTGCACTAGTAAAACCATCTTTTTTAGTATCTACTAAACCAGCAGAAGCAGTAAATTTGTTTTCTTCATCATGATAAACCAAAGAATGAGTATCACGTTCCAAAACATTATTATAACCATAGAAACTGCTAGGCTTTAAGGTAACAACATCACCATTCTGTGTAATAACGCTACCAGTATAAACAGGTTTACCATTTGCATCTTTAACATAACTTTGACCATTGCCATAAGCAAAATTAGTATCTGTTTTATTATAAGTATATTTCAAAGATTTGCTATCATCAAAATTATATTTAATATTGGCATTATAATTTTTATGATCATAATTACGTTCGCCGCGACTACCGATAACATAGGAACCATCGCTTAATTGCGGTAGATTTGCTTGATATTTGCCTTCCCCAGCTTTACCAGAAGCAGTTCTATATTCACCATAATAACCATCAGCTTTACGATTTTCATAACCTAAACCAAAAGACCATTTGTCGTTTACTTTAGAATTTACCTGAATAGATTTTTTCCAAGTATTGTTACTACCATAAGAAACTACAGCATCTACTTTAGTACCTTCTTTAGCTTCTTTTGTGATAACATTGATAACGCCGCCAACAGCATGGCCACCATAAATAGAAGAGGCAGCACCACGTAAAACCTCAATGCGTTCGATGTTTTCCACAGGAATAGTATTTAAATTAGCAGTACCATTATAGGTAGTATTCATTTGCTGACCATCAACTAACAACAAAATATCTGTTGAGCCAAAACCACGCAATTGGATACCACTTTGGGCTGCCTGATCCATATATACACCTGGTAAATGTTGTAGAGCTTCCTGCATAGAAGTAACATTACGTTGCTCGATTTCTTTTGCTGTAATTACACTTACACTGGCCGGAACTTCTTGTAAATCTTTCAAAGTTCTAGTAGCAGTTACTACCATAGTATCTAAATCAAATTCTGCTAACTCCTCAGCAAAGGCACTATTACTGCCCAGCATGATAGAAGCTGTTACTAAAGTACTTAAAAGCATACTTTTTTTGGCTGATAATTTCATTTTGTCATATCCCCGCTTTCTTTGCATCAATTTCAAAAATACATATTATTTTATTTTAAATTAATTCTTAATATGTATCCTTATTTATATGATATAATAAACTGTAGAGTAAGTAGACAGTCAAGGAGTTAGCAAGAAATTATGAAAAAATCATTAAAAAACTACTTTACCACTGGCGAATTAGCCCAATGCTGCAATATTCTACGCAAGACATTATTATTTTACGATAAAAAAGGTTTAATTATCCCCGAGTGTATTTTAGAAAATGGCTATCGTTACTATAAACGCACGCAACTATTTCTTTTGGAATTAATTATAACCTTACGTAAATTAGAAGTTCCCGTATGCTCTATTAAGGATTATCTAGAACATCGTTCTCTCAATAATTATGAACAAATGCTACAAGAACGCCAATGGTATTATCAAAAAGAAATCGAACGTATGCAAATAATGAATAATGCACTTATTGCGTATCTTCAAAGTTTACAAACATTGAAGAATATCACTTTCGACACTATTACTACTAACAATTGTCCAGAATACTATCTTGTAACTACAAAAGGTGTCCGTGGCCACGAAGATTTTAAAAAACGCTCGGAATACACAGCAGCTTTGTTTGCCAAAATGCAAGAAAAAGTTCCTTTCAAGCATCATTTTTTTGGTTATATTGTCGATAAACAAGCCTTGCGACAAGACAAAAAATTTTATAGCAAAGAATACTTTTATCCTGTTGCAGACTTACTAGATAATGCTGTCTGCCAAATACGCCCTGCCGGCACCTATCTGACAATGCATTTTCGTGGCACTTATATGCATAATAGTCAGCAAGCACTACAAAAGTTAGCAGAATATTGCCTAAAACACCAACTTACACCACTTTCTGATATTTATGTCACCAGTCTTTTGAATTACTGGACTACACAAGAAACACAGGATTACGCTTATAAAATTGAAGTACGGATAAAATAAAAAGCACCGACTTTATCTTAATCTAAATAAAGTCGGTGTTATTCATTTTAATAATTTTTAGAAACTATAACGTAAGCCTACATTATATGTTCTACCGGCAGTTGCCTCATGACAATAGAATTCTCTATCTAAAATATTATTAATACCAAATTGTAAAGTAGCCTTATCATTTAATTTATAATTTACAACTGTATTAACAACAAAGAAAGCATCCTCTGCACCATATTCATTAGCTGTAGAATCAGGTTTTTGACGAGCACTTACATATTGGCAATCTAACATTGCATTCCATCTATCATAATTATATGCTAAACCAGCATGTAATAAATGCTTAGGAATTTCATAATCATTTTTCTCATTGCCATTGGTTTTCAATACACCATGCTGCCAAGAATAGTTTAAATAGCTACTAAATTTATCATCAAATTGATGATTTACTTCCAATTCTACACCTTGACGTGTTTCGGAATCGAAGTTCATATATTTTTTTACATCCTTACCTTCATGGGTTTCACCTGGAACAAATTCTGCGGCAATTTTATCATCAGTTTTCACATGATACAAAGTTAAGCCGATATTAGTTTTATCATTCAAGCGTTTTTTCATACCAATTTCAAAAGTATCGGATGTTTCCGGGTCTAATTCCGGATTGGGCAGATACCAGTATTTAGAGTATTCGTAGAAACGATAAATTTCATACATAGGTGGCGGATTAAAGGAATGACCATAAGAAACGTAAAAATTAGTATCACAATCCTGTTGGTAAGAAAACGCTACCTTAGGACTTAATTCATTATAAGTTTCAGAAGCAGATGTATTATGGAAATCGCTGTTAGTATTCCAGAAATCGCCGTCACCTTTTTTGTAATGATCCAGACGTAATCCCAAATACATAGTCAAAGGTTCACTTAATTGTACCTCATCCTGTACAAACAAAGCCATATTCTGTACCTTGCCATAATCTTGTGCAAATTGGTTAACAATAGAACCATTATCATGCCAATTTCTCAGATTATATCTTTTCTGAGTCATTTCTTCCTGTTTGAAATTACCACCTAAAACAATTGTATGCTTACCAACATTTTCCCAAGCTTTTTCAAACTCATAGCTATATACCTTCCCTGGATGATGGCTATAGGTTCCTGCACCATGCCAATCAATATCAGTATAATCTTTAGGTACGGCAGGACTAGTATAACCATCCTTTTTAGTATCAACATAACCTGCAGCCAAAGTAAATTTATTATCTTCATCACGGTAAACAAGAGAATGAGTGTCACGCTCTAAAACATTATCGTGACCATAGAAACCGCTAGCTTTAATAGTGATGACATCACCATTCTGTGTAGTAACATTACCACTATAAACAGGCTTGCCATTGGCGTCTTTAATCATGCTTTGCGGATTAGCATAAGAAAATTCACTTTTAGTTTTATTGTAAGTATATTTCAAGGATTTGCTATCATCAAAGTTATATTTAATATGGGCATTATAGTTCTCATGCTCCCAATCACGTTCACCTTGGCTGCCATAAATATAAGAACCATCACTTAATTGCGGCAGATTAACTTGATATTGTCCCTGTGGAGCTTTTTTATTCGGCTTTTCACTCTTATAATTGCCATAATATCCATCAGCCTTGCGATTTTCATAACCTAAGCCAAAAGACCATTTATCATTTACTTTAGAATTTACCTGCAACGATTTTTTCCAAGTATTATTACTACCATAAGAAACTACCGTATCGATTTTAGTCCCTTCTTTAGCTTCTTTAGTAATGATATTAATAACACCACCTACAGCATGACCACCATAAAGAGAAGAAGCAGCACCACGCAGTACCTCAATACGTTCCACACTTTCTACAGGCAGATTATTAATATTTACTTCACCATTATAAGCAGTATTCATCTGTTGACCATCAACTAAAATCAAAACATTTTCAGAACCAAATCCACGCAGCTGAATGCCGGTTTCTGCTGCCTGATTCATATATACCAGGCATTTGCTGTAAAGCCTCTTTAACAGAAATTACATTATGTTCTGCAATATCCTTGGCAGTAACAACACTAACGCTAGCAGGAACCTTTTTGATTTCAGTTAAAGTTCTAGTCGCAGTTACTACCATAGTATCTAAATTATATTCAGCTAATTCTTCAGCATAACAGTATTGATTACCTAAGAAAAAAATTGAACATGTTACCATTGCATTCAAAAGCATTCTTTTTTTGTATGATAATTGCATTTGTACTTATTCTCACTTTCTTTTAACTTTATGAGGTAAAGCATAGCTTTTTTTACTTCATATATATTATTAATATTCACTTTAAGATTTCTATGCTATAATAGCTTGTAGAGGTACTAGACAGTCAAGGAGTTTTTAGCAAATCATGAAAAAATCATTTAAAAATTACTTTACAACGGGCGAATTGTCTAAATGCTGTCAAATTCTACGCAAAACACTACTGTATTACGATAAGGAAAATCTTATTAGTCCAGCAGTGATTTTAGAAAATGGTTATCGCTATTATAACCGAGCACAATTATTCATGTTGGAATTGATTATCACCTTACGTCAATTGAAAGTACCCATGTGCTCTATCAAAGATTATTTAGAACATCGTTCTCTGCACAACTACAAGCAATTATTACAGGAGCGTCAATGGCACTGCCAACAAGAAATTTTGCACTTACAGCAAATTAATTTCGCATTAGAAAAATATTTAGAGGAATTAAATAAATTAGAAACTATTCCCTATGGTCAAATTAGAGAAATCAACTGCCCGGAACAATATCTGGTAGTCAGCAAAGGTGCTAAAGCCAAAGATAACTTTAAAACCAGAACAGCGCAAACAGCATATTTATTTTCTAAGCTCCGCAAAGAGCTTCCGTTTAAACAACATTACTATGGTTATATTTTCGATAAAAAAACGCTTTCTGAAGGCAAAAAACATTATAGTAAAGAGTATTTTTACCCCATTTCTCATCCTTTAGATAATATCATTTGCCAATTACGCCCTGCAGGTGTTTATCTGACCATGTATTTCAAGGGCACCTATATGCATAACAGTTATCAGGCTTTGACTAAGCTAGCAGCCTACTGCCAAGAAAAACACCTTAAGCCCATTTCTGATATTTATGTCACCAGTCTTCTAAATTATTGGACCACCGAGAACAATCAAGATTACGCTTATAAAATTGAAGTACGTATTAAATGAAAAGAATACAGGACTAAATACAGTCTTGTAAAAAATGCATTTAAAATTTAAAATTTATTTTATATATAAGAAATAAGGCTTGAATTTGAGTTTTTTCTCAAATTCAAGCCTTGTTTTACTTTCTGAAACTAGTATTGTTCCAGCCTCTGCTTCATTTTATTTTCGCAGTAATTATTTTTTATCGTTTAAAATAACAGCATCATCATTTAGCATGGCTTTTTGTTGACCATTTTCATCTAAACGATATAAACGCAAACGTTCAATATCAGCCATTTCTACCGGCAAACCTAAATTGTATTGTTCATTTAGGCAATTAAGTAAATCAACCGCCTTCATACTACCAGTAAGAGTAATTTTGCTGTCGAAATTGAAAACAGTTTTATTATTTTCTAAAACAACTTCAATATGTGGCACAAAGAATTTAGCATCAATTTCTTTGAATTTAGCTTTTTTCTTCGGTGCTTCTTTTTTAAAGATAATACTCTCAGCTGCATTATAAGCAGCTACTGCTTCGCTAATATCTTGTGCAAAAGGAACTGTTACACGGTAACCAGCTCCTGCAGCCTGACTCATCAAAGCTGCATGACGTGTTTCTACTGCATCCGCTGCCAAAACACGAATACCACGCGGCAAAGCAGCATTTAATGCTTTTGCTGCCGGCTCTACCTCCATCGGTTCAGCCAATTCAATTTCTACAAATTCAGTATAACTGACAACACCTACACCTAAGGCAGAAGCCAGACTGAATTTCAAGTGCGGATTGAAGCCTTCAGAATAAGCTGCAGGCAATTTAGCACGTCTGATAGCACGACCAATAGTACGTACATATTCCAAGTGAGAGATAAAACGAATATCACGGTCTTTAGTAATCTGCATACGTAATTTCATTAAGCGTTTACCTCCCCTTTATAATCAATAATATTTACACCAAGCTTTTGGCAGACACCGCAACCAGTACAGCTACTACGACGGCAGTCATGGGTCAGCTGTTGTGCAAAAGCTTTCTGCCATTCATTCCACAAGAAACGACGAGATACACCAGGAGAAATATGTTCCCACGGGAAAACTTCATCTTGACCACGGTCACGGGCAGCGTAGAAATCTTTATTGATACCGGCTTCATCGAATGCTTCTAACCAACGTTCAAAAGAGAAGCAATCGCTCCAACCATCAAAACGGGCACCTTTTTGCCAAGCCAACAATAAAGCTTTGCCAATACGGCGATCACCACGAGCAAAAACAGCCTCGATAATGCCAGTCTTACCATCATGATAATTCAAAGTAATATTTTTATGCTTCTTAACCTCGTCCTTCAACATGAATTGTTTACGACGAATAGTTTCCAAATCATTTTGTGCAAACCATTGGAAAGCAGTATACGGTTTCGGCACAAAGGAAGAAGCACTAATGGTAACCTTACAACCTTTTTTACCAGTAACTTGATAATATTTATATTGTACCTTACGTGCTAAATCAGCAATAGCTAAAACATCTTCATCAGTTTCGTAAGGAAGACCAATCATAAAATATAATTTAACACTGTTCCAACCGGATTCAAAAGCAGCACCAACTGCATTCATCAAATCCTCTTCAGTAACACCTTTATTAATAACATCACGCATCTTTTGACTGCCTGCTTCAGGAGCAAAAGTCAGACCGCTTTTACGTACTGCCTGAATTTCTTTAGCAATAGCAACACAGAAGCTATCGATACGCAGAGAAGGCAAGGAAACGCTGACACGCTCATCTTTAAATTCACCAATCATATCATGTACCATAGGTGCTAAGCAGGAATAATCAGCACTGGATAAGGATACTAAAGAAATTTCATTATAACCAGTATTATCGACAAGTTTTCGTGCTAAATCTTTTAATACCTCTGGCTTACGTTCACGTACCGGACGATACACCATACCTGCATGACAGAAACGACAGCCACGACTACAACCACGGAATACCTCTAACATGATACGGTCATGAACAATTTCGCCAAACGGTACAATGGGAGAAGTCGGGAAATCGATACTGTTCATATCTTTAACAACACGTTTATAAACAGTAGCAGGAGCATCTTCTTGTACTACCTTCATGCCATTCAAAGTACCATCTTCGTTATATTCGGCTTCATAGAAGGACGGTACATAAATACCCGCTATTTTAACTGCTTCATGTAAAAAGCCTTGGCGTCCACCGGGTTTACCTGCTTTTTTCCAAGCATTATAGCAACGAACAACTTCAGGTAAGGCTTCTTCACCTTCACCAATAATTGCCAAATCGAAGAAATCAGCTAAAGGCTCCGGATTATAAACGCAGGGACCACCGACAATAACAAACGGTTCATCTTCACCACGCTCTTTGCTCAATAAAGATACACCGCCCAAGTCCAGCATATTTAAAATATTTGTATAACTCAGTTCATATTGAAGCGTAAAACCTATTAAATCACATTCACGCAAAGCTTTTTTATTTTCCAAAGTACACAAAGCGATGTGACGTTCACGCATTTTTGCTTCTAAATCAATCCATGGTGCATAAACACGTTCTGCTTGAATACCTTGTTCTTTATTTAATAAGTGGTAGAGAATTTTGAAACCTAAATAACTCATACCTACTTCATATACATCAGGAAATGCCAATGCAATAGTAGTTTCTACTTCATCAGCAGGTTTTACGATGCTATTAAATTCGCCACCTGTATAACGGGCAGGTTTTTGGACGCTGCTTAAAATATCAATAGTTAACTCTTTCTCCATACTGTCTTTCCTACTCCTCCTCAGAACCTCAAATCTTGTTTACGTAATTTAATATTTAATAAAATTGCTACTAACAGCAAATTCGTCGTCAACGAGCTTACACCATAGCTTAAAAACGGCAAGGGTACACCGGTTACCGGCATAATACCTGCAGTCATACCGATGTTAACCAAAATATGGAACATAAACATACTAGTAACACCAACTGCTAAAAGCGTACCAAAATCATCATCTGCATCAATGGCAATGGCAATACCACGCCAAATGATAATCATATATAAGCAAATAATGACAACTGTACCGATAAAGCCGAATTCTTCACCAGCTACGGCAAAAATAAAGTCCGTATGGTTTTCCGGCAAAAAGTTCAACTGACTTTGAGTACCAGCCAACCAACCTTTCCCTAAAAATCCACCACTGCCAATGGCAATTTTCGACTGAATGACATGATAACCACTACCAAACGGATCAAGTTCGGGGTTTAAAAATACCTTGATACGTTTTTGTTGATATTCTTTTAAAATCATCCAAAACGCAGGTAGCAAAGCAATAAAAGCTATACCTAACCGAAAAAACCATTTATATTTAAAGCCACTGACAAAAATCATGCCAATCAAAATAGCAATAAATGTTAAAGATGTACCTAAGTCAGGCTGACGCATAACTAAAATAAACGGTACAAAAATATAAGCAAACACTAGTAGGTAATCCTTAAACGTTTCCAACCATTCTATACGTTTATCCATAAAGCTTGCCAAGCATATAATCAAAAACACCTTAGCAAATTCACTAGGTTGAAATGATAAAGAACCAATCTGAATCCAGCGTTGAGCACCTAACTGGCTATGACCGAACAGCATAACCGAAATCAGCAAAATAATATTAAAAATATAAAGCTTCGTAGCATAATTTTTTAATATACGATAATCAAAAGCCATAGAACATGTTACTAAAAAAATGCCGAAAGCCATGAACATACTTTGACGTTGCACATGCCAGGCTTTACCTGTACTTACGGCAAAAGAATGAGTAGCACTGTCTATCAGTAATAATCCGCAAGCCATTAATGCTAAAACAGCACCAATCAGCCACCAATCAAGATTACGCAGAATACGTTTAAAATCCACAATGCCACTCCTTTCCTAATTAGCAGCAGTCTGCTTTTCTTCTTTTTTATCCTCAGGTTTCGGCATCCAACCACGCTCCTGGAAAAATTCCTCAAAAGCCTTATAAACGATAGGACCTGCTGCGGTAGAACCAAAGCCGCCCTGCTCAACAATACAAACCACGACAAGTTCAGGATCATCTACAGGACCATAAGCTACAAACAAACCATGATCACGACCATGAGAGTTTTCGGCAGTACCTGTTTTACCTGCAATAGGTTTAGGCAACTGACTGAAGTAAGATGCAGTACCGCCCTCCTGAGTAGTAGCACTCATGCCCATACGCATGTAATCAATAGTCTGCTGTGATACATCAATATGCTTACCCGGCTGACGCTGCGGTTTTTCAAAAACACTGCCATCGGGATTATTAATGCTATCTACAAGATAAGGTTGGTACTTCGTACCGCCATTAGCAACAATGCTTAACATAACAGCTAATTGAATCGGTGTTGTCAAGTTAAAGCCCTGACCAATTGCTGCGTTAAAGGTATCACCTAAACGCCATCCTTCATTCCAGATTTCTTTTTTTACCTGCTTAGATGCTACCAAGCCCTTACTTTCGCCTAATAAATCTATACCTGTACGTTCGCCGAAGCCATAAATACGAGCATATTTAGCAATATTATCAATGCCGACACGATAACCCAGCTCATAGAAATAAACGTTATCAGACATTGCCAAAGCCTTGACGAAAGTCAACCAACCTAAAACTTCACCACCGGCGTTACTCATTGTCGGAACCAAGGGATGGAAGCCACCATCATAAATAGGTTCATTTAAGCCTACCTTATTTAATTCAAACGCAGCACTACCGGTAACAATTTTAAAAGTAGAACCTGGCGGATATTCACCACTAATAACCTTATTGTTCATCGGATAGCTGGTATCATTATTGATAACAGCCCAATCTTTAGAAGAAATACCGTTAACAAAAAGATTCGGATCATAACCAGGGCGACTGACCATAGCACGAACAGCACCATTACGCGGATCTAACGCAACTACTGCTGCCGCACGAGCCCCCGGAGCAATACCACTACTACGCAGATAAGCAAGATGTTTATCAATAAATTCTTCTAAAGATTTTTGTAGCTTATAATCAATAGTCAGCTGCAGATTTTTACCAGGAGTAGGCTCTACTGTATCAAAGTGCTTAACTACGTTACCACTTACATCAACCTCTTCCATGAAGGCACCGTCAACACCGCGGAGATATTTATCATAACTCTTTTCCAAACCTGCTTTACCGACGATACTACCCTGAGTGACACCTTGAAATAATCCCTGTTCAATTTCATAAGCACTTACTTCACCAACATAACCTAGAGCATGAACAGCTAATTCATGGTACGGATAAGTACGAATAGGCTGCACTGACAAAATAACCTCCGGCATATAACGACGCTGTTCTTCAATGCGAGTCACAAGCTCAGGTGAAAGATTATTTTTCAACATAATAGGTTCATAAAACTGTTCACTGGCTTTAATTTTTGCATTGATTTCCGACAACGGCATATTTAACAGCTCACTTAAACGCTGCAATGTTTCAGGTTTATAACTGGATTGCTTTTGCAGTACTACAGCATACCCCGGCAAATTATTAACTAGCTCCTGACCCTTGTAATCATAAATAATACCACGCGGAGCAATTATTTTAGACTGACGTAGACGGTTACCATCAGATTGCTTAGTATAATAATCACCACGTAATAACTGTAAATATGCCATACGTCCGATTAAAATAACAAATAAAATTAAACAGATTACCAGCATTGCATGTAAACGTCCTAACTGATGTTTTAGCATAAATTACGTCAGCCTCCTTTCTTTGGGCTCCATTAAAGATAATATTCTTCCACTATAATAAATCTGTATCATTTTACAGAATCCTTTTAATAGGAAATATCTTCTTTGCGAATCCAATAATAAATTTGTTTAACCACAAGCATTACAGGAATTACTAACAAAGTATTGCCAACGATATAACCTACGGTCTCCCATAAAAAAGTACCTATAATATTCCAATGACCTCCACTACGAATAAGTTCTACTAATAAAAAGACTATACGTAATATAAAGCTGATTAAAGCAATACTACAAAGATGGTAAGTTATATTTTCTTTAAAAACTTTTTCTTTTGTCAACCCGACTACCCAACCAATCAAGGTACGGCTCAACATATGGAAGCCAAAAACATTTACAGTCAAGGCATCCTGAAAAAAGCCTACACCTAAGCCCATAATTGCTCCAGCAACCTCACCACGCAGCATGGAATACGCATACAAAGCCACTAATAGCAGATCAAAGCTAATCCATCCTGTCCAAAAGACAGTGATAACACCTTGTAAAAGCATTAAAAGCACAAACAGGACGGGCCAAATCAGTCTCCTCATTTTGCCTGTCCTCCTTGTACTAAATCAATTTTCGGTTGAGGCGTAAAGCCGGTGATAACTAAAACATGTTCCACATCAGCAACATCAGCAGTTGCCAAAACGTCTGCCTCTTGAAGCAGACCTACAGTATCCATTTTGGTAGACTTTACAGTACCGATAAGAATATCTGCTGGATGCGTACCGCTATAACCACTGGTAACAATAACATCACCTTGACGAATACTTGCTTCACGTACAATATGCTCCATCAACAGCATATCATTATTAACTGCTTTACCGCCGACAACACCTACTGCTCGAGAATCAGCACGTAGAACCCGAGCACCGATTTTGCAACGAGGCGAAGTAATCAACAGTACACGGGCATAATCACCATAAACCTCGTCAATAATACCTATTAAACCGTTATTGACTACAGCCATTTCACGTTTTAGCCCTTTGTCGGTACCTGCATCGATATAAATGCAATCACGCACATCACCAAAGTTACGAGCAATAACCTTAGCAGCAACTACAGTCTGAGATTTATGTTGCTCCTTATAATCCAATAAACCTCTTAATTGCTTATTTTCTGCAAAAATAGAAGCCATTTGAATATTGGCGTTACGCAGCTCTTCATTATCTCTTTTTAATTCTTCATTTTCACTTTGCAATACTGTCAGTGATTTCCAAAAGCCACGGATTCCGTCACTGGTATTGCCGATAGCAGTTAAACCGTTTTCTACCGGCAGCATTACGGCAGCCACTCCTTTATTAACCAAGGGGAAACGGCTTTTACCTGCTATGGCCATAGCCAGCATGGAAATTAAAATCAATACGAACAGTACGCACAGCATTACCTTCTTACTCATGCTGTATCCTACCTCTATTACTTAGAAGTCATGAAGCCTTTACGATAAATATCAATATTTTCTACCGCAATACCGGTACCTAAAGCTACACAGTTCAGTGCTTCTTCAGAAACGAAAACAGGCATACAGGTTTCGCGGGAAATCAAGCGATCCAGATTTCTCAGCATGGAGCTGCCGCCGGTCATAATAATACCACGATCCATAATATCTGCACTCAGTTCAGGTGGAGTACGTTCCAAAGTATTACGTACAGCATCAACAATCATACTTACAGGTTCATTAACTGCTTCACAAACATGATTAGCATTAACCTCGATATTCTTCGGCAAACCACTTAATAAGTCACGGCCACGTACTTCCATTACATCAGGATTGTCTACCGGCATGGCAGTACCGATATCAATTTTAATATTTTCTGCAGTACGTTCACCAATCAGCATATTAAAGGTTTTGCGGATATAACGAACAATAGCACTGTCAATAGCGTCACCACCACAACGTACACTCTTGCTTACAACGATACCACCTAAAGAAATAACTGCTACTTCACAGGTACCGCCACCGATATCAACAACCATGCTACCAGTTGCTTCTTGTACAGGCATACCTGCACCGATTGCTGCTGCCATAGGTTCTTCAATCAGATAAGCTTCACGTGCACCTGCTTCTATAGTTGCATCGATTACAGCACGCTTCTCTACTTCAGTAACACCGGAAGGTACACCTACCAGAATACGCGGTCTTACAAAAGTACGATTGCCCATAGCTTGTTTAATAAAATATTTCAACATGGATTGAGTAATTTCATAATCTGCAATAACGCCGTCTTTCATCGGACGAATAGCAACAATGTTACCGGGAGTACGACCAATCATGCGCTTTGCTTCAGCACCGATAGCCAATACTTCATTAGTGTCCTTTTCTACAGCCACAACAGAAGGCTCACGAATAATAATGCCTTTGTCTTTGCAGTGTACCAGCGTATTTGCTGTACCCAGATCTATACCCATATCATCGGACATATTGTTAAAAATACTGATATTCGGAAAAGTAAACTTCATTTCCTCTGTCCTCCTAAAATTCTACTACTCCATCTTCTTGGAAACTATAATATCTTCCATCGCCGATAATCAAGTGATCCAGCACTGGTATGCACAGGGCTTTTCCTGCCGCAATCAGCTGCTTTGTCAACTCAATGTCTTCACGACTAGGCTTGGGATCTCCCGAAGGATGATTATGCGCCACAGCAATACTAGCAGCATGCTGTAGAATTGCTGGCTGAAAAACTTCTCTGGGATGCACAATGGCACTTGTTAAACTTCCCACAGAAACTGTTTCTGTACCTATTACTTTGTTTTTAGTATCTAACAAAATAACTACAAACTGTTCTTGTCCTGCATAACGCAGACGTGGCATTAAAAACGCCGCTCCATCTTCCGGAGAACAAAAACAGGTTTTATTCAAAGGGCTGGCTGACGCAATACGTCTGCCTATTTCCAAAGCAGCCAACACAGTAGCTGCCTTAGCCTTACCTAAGCCCTTAATTTGCATAAGTTCATGCAGATTTCTGATTCCTGCTAAGCGACGATAAAGTCCGCCGTCAGCAGTCAGCTCCCTGCCCATAGTAAGCGCTGATTTCTCTGCTGTACCAGTCCGCAGTAAAATTGCTACCAACTCTGCATCTGACAATGCTTCTGCACCTAGCTGCAGCATCTTTTCCCGAGGACGCTCCTCTACCGGAAGATCAGCGATTTTGTGAGTTTTTCTTAAATCATTGATACTGCTAAATCCTTTGCTATCACACACATGATAGGTACTACCGATAAAGCTGTAATGCAATCATTTTGCTCCTAATTCTTTAAACATTGTATCAAGCATTGTCAGCGGCAAACCAACGACGTTATTATAACAGCCATTGATTCTTTCCACTAACAGTGCTCCTTTTCCTTGAATACCATAAGCCCCTGCTTTATCAAGAGGTTCTCCTGTTAAAACATAAGCATCAATTTCTGCTTCGCTCAAGTCACGAAAATAAACCTCCGTCACATTACTGCGATACAGCATTCTCCCCAGATAACTTACCGCCACACCGGTAATAACCTGATGCTTGCGGCTAGATAAAGTCTTTAGCATTTTTTTAGCTTCAGCAGCATCCTTAGGCTTACCTAAAACTGCATTATCAATCACCACAATGGTATCAGCAGCTACTACAGGTAGCTTATCACCTTTTTCAGCTACAACAGCCAAGCATTTACCTTTGGCGTTGCTTAAAGCAACATCAGCAGCACTGATTTCAGAACTGTCTGTCTCGGCAAAGTCAGCAGGAAAAACCTCGGTTTCAATACCTACCTGCTGCAATAGTTCGCGACGACGCGGTGATGCTGAAGCTAAAATAACTTTCATGCTCAGAACTCCTTATTTTTTATTGCTGAAATCAATAATCATTTTTTCAGCTTGAATCTCATAAATTACAGGCTGCTTGCCTTCACGTACAGCATCACGTTTAAAAATACGTGCATAACTTACAGTGACAATCAACCAAAGAACTATACCGCCGGCAATAAACGGCAGCTTATCCATATGGAAAAAGGTTGCCAAGCTGTTACCAAAAGCAACACCTGCCAAAACACCTGCAACCGGCAGGCCATACATAATCAGCTTAGCTTTTGTTTTATCCAAATCACGATATTCTGCACCGACAATATCACCTGCTTTAGCACCAACAGGATTCCAACAGTCCAGATATTTCGGTAAGCCGGTTAATTCGCTTTCAGTTTTATCTACTTTTACTTCGGCTCTTTCGCCGTGTTTTTTTACAATAATTCCCCTAATTTCTGCCATTTAACTAGCTTCCTCTTTCTTATTTTAAATTAATATGCGTGTACGAAAACGTACCAATAACCAAAACCGAAGACTACACCATAAATAGCCAAGAAAACCAATATGCCTTGCCAGCATACCGGATAACCGAAGTTAATGTCTTCACCGAAAATACCGCGGCGGTTAAAGAAAGTATACTTTTTACGTTTTCTAAACCAAGCCATTTTATTTTCCGGACCAACGAATTTAGCAATTATGTAAATATAAATAAATGCACCAAAGAAAATTTGCATAACTCTGCTGCAGACAGCAACAGGAGCAGCTTGTTCGATTCCTGTCATGAAAAAACCTCCTTTACTTTATTAATTACAATTGGATATATTTATCCGGCATTTGACGACGCAGCTGTTGTAAGAATTTATCACTGGATTTAAAAATCAAACCAGCCAGTTTGTTTTTCTTACCCTCGGTAAATACTAATAAACGTTGCGGATTTTCGTCCAAAGAGCTATAACGATGAATGTAATGGCTGATTCTTGTCTTACGGAAAAAGCTTTTCACATATTTATCTGTGATGCTTTCAGTACGAGTTAAATCAACCTCATAAGTACGTTTAATAAAGAACATACCGCTGGTGATAACTTTTAAGCGCTTGTCTTTATAAAGAATTAAAGTATATTTAAAAGATACACGCCAAAACCATAATACTAAAAGAACAGTATCCATACCCCAGCCCAAAAGGTTCATACGATATGTTTCCTGAATCTGCATCCATTCATAACTATACAGACAACCAATTAATAACAAAGCAATAAAAGCAATGACCTTTCTGCCAAAGCTAGTTCCTGATTCTTCACGATAAATCTCTTCCAAAACCTTACCTCCATATCATCCATGTTTAACAACACTATTCCATTTTTAATCTTATTAATTATATCAAATTTTACACTTAAAGCATATACCTAAACATAAGAAATAATAAAGAAAATGTGAATTTTACTTACTATTTCTCGTGTTCTCCTAGCAAGCAAAAATCCGCTTGCTTTTTATTAAGCAAGCGGCTAAAATTAATAATTTTTATTTACTCTCTAATCTGACCATTACCACGAATCAAATATTTAGTACTTGTCAATTCCGGGAGTGCCATCGGTCCACGAGCATGCAATTTTTGTGTGCTGATGCCGATTTCAGCACCAAAACCAAATTCATTGCCATCAGTAAAACGAGTAGATGCATTAACATAAACAACAGCTGCATCTACACTGCGTTGAAACAGCTGAGCCGCATTGTAATCATTAGTTACGATACATTCGCTATGACCGGTACTGAAGCGGGCAATATGCTGCAACGCCTCTTCAATATCATCAACAACCTTTACTGACAAGCGCAAATCTCCATATTCAGTTGCCCAATCCTCAGCAGTAGCAGGTACAACCTCGTCGCTAAAAGGCTGTACACGTTCATCACCACGGATTTCTACATTTGCTTCTTTGTATTTAGCCAGCATAGCAGGAATAAATTTAGCAGCAATCTCCTTATGTACTAATAATGTTTCCATAGCATTGCAAACGCTAGGACGCTGTACCTTAGCATTATAAGCAATCTTTACTGCCATTTCAACATCAGCAGCTGCATCTACATATGTATGACAGACACCTGCACCTGTTTCAATAACAGGCACAGTTGCATTCATCACTACGGTACGAATCAAACCTGCACCCCCACGCGGAATAACAACATCAACTAAGCCGTTCAGATGAATCAAATCATTAACAGCCTGACGGTCACTGGTATCAATGAATTGAATGCTGCCTTGAGGAATACCGTTAGCTTCTGCCGCCTCTGCCAAAACGGAAGCAATCAGCTTATTTGATTCCATTGCTTCACTACCGCCTTTTAAAACCACGCTGTTACCGGATTTTAAGCATAAACCTGCTGCATCTGCAGTAACATTAGGTCGAGCTTCATAAATAATACCGATAACACCTAAGGGAACACGTACTTTAGTAATCTGCAATCCATTAGGTAAAGTTTTTCCACATACAACGTCGCCAACAGGGTCTGGTAAAGATGCTACTTGACGCAAGCCATCAGCCATACCTTCAATACGCTCAAAAGTAAGCTTCAAGCGGTCTAACATAGATTCCTTGATGCCATTATCGACAGCCTTCTGCATATCTAAAGCATTAGCATATAAAATTTGCTGTTGGTTAGCAATTAACGCTTCAGCCATCGCCAACAATGCCTTATTTTTGACTGCAGTATCAGTTACTGCTAAAGCACGTGCTGCCTCTTTAGCTGCTACAGCCTTACTCCTAACTAAATCATAAACTTCATTATTCATATTCATCCCTGCCTTATTGCAAAATAACTAAATCATCACGATGAATAACCTCATCGAAGTTTTTATGACCTAAAATATTTTCAATATCACATGATTTGCAACCTTTAATTTGCTCCAACTCATCACTTGCATAATGGACTAAACCGCGGGCCAGCTCATGATTTTCTTGATCTACGACACTAACAGTGCTGCCTGCCTGAAATTCACCGATTACAGTACAGATACCTGCAGGAAGAATACTGCAGCCACCGGCCTTACGAATAGCCTTCGCACATCCGTCATCAACAACAATGCTGCCATGAATTTTAGCACCAAAAGCCAACCAACGTTTACGGAACTGCAGACGGTTTTCACGGCTAACAAATAAGGTACCGATATTTTCACCTTGCAGAATACGGGGAATAGCATTTTTTTCAGTACCACTGGCAATAACTAATTGAATACCACTGGATGTAGCAGCCTTAGCCGCCTGAATCTTAGTCGCCATACCGCCGGTTCCACGTGCAGAACCTGCACCACCAGCACTTGCTTCTATTTCCGGTGTAATCTCGTGTACTAAATCTACTAATCGAGCATCAGGATGTGTTTCCGGATTAGCAGTATACAAACCATCAATATCGGACAGAATAATAACTAAATCAGCATCTACAATACCTGCAACCAGTGCAGACATATTATCATTATCACCGATTTTTAATTCATCTAAAGCAACAACGTCATTTTCGTTAACGATTGGAATAACACCCTGTTTTAATAATTCCATAAAAGTATTACGGGAATTAGTATAACGATGTCTATCGATAGCTTCAGTACGAGTCAGTAAAACTTGTGCTACAATCTGACCATAATCAGCAAAGAATTTTTCATAAGTGTGCATCAATACACCTTGACCTACAGCAGCTGCTGCCTGTTTACCAGGAATAGTCGCAGGCTTAGCATCTAAGCCCAAACGGTCTACACCTACGGCCACAGCACCACTGCTTACCAAAATCATTTCTTTACCTTGATTTTGTAAATCACTTAATTCACGTGCCAAACGATCTATCTGCTGAAAATTACGTTTACCATTACTATAAGTAATGGTACTAGTACCAACCTTTACTACGATACGCTTTGCTTTGCGTAAATCCTCACGATATAATTTCCCCTCATTCATCTTTATATCTGCTTCTCCTTTATCTTCTTAGTAGTTATTTTCTTTATATTCGAAGACCATATCTCTGATACGTACAGATTCGCCTTCTTGAACACCTTTTGCTTTCAGTGCTTCTTCAATACCCAGACGCTTCCAGATTAATTGGAAACGATACAAAGCCTCATCATTATCGAAGTTAGTCATTGCAACCAAGCGTTCAATGTTCTTGCCACGTACTTCCCAGTCAGCATCCTCACCTCGAACAATTTCAAAGCTATCCGGATCGATTTCATCAAAACGTGCAATATCGTCCTCATCCTCTTCAGGAACATATTGTTGCAGTAAATCATACGCCTTATACATTAATTCACGTAAGCCTTCACCAGTAGCAGCACTAGCCTTAAAAATTTCATAACCCTTAGCTTCAACATATTCTTTCAAACGTTCAAAGTTTTCCTGACCTTCAGGTAAATCCATTTTATTAGCTACAACAATTTGCTTACGACGTGTTAGACGTTCGCTATACTCTGCCAGCTCATTATTAATCTTATCAAAATCCTCAATAGGATCTCGACCATCAACGCCAGCAACGTCTACTACGTGCAATAATACTTTAGTACGCTCAACGTGACGCAGGAAGTCGTGACCTAAGCCGATGCCTTCATGAGCGCCTTCAATCAGGCCAGGAATATCTGCTAAAACAAAGCTACGCTCCTCATCAAGACGTACAACGCCTAAAACAGGAGATAAAGTAGTAAAATGGTAAGCTGCAATTTCCGGACGTGCAGCACTTACGTGAGCAATAATACTAGATTTACCAACACTAGGATAACCTACTAAGCCTACATCGGCTAAAAGTTTCAATTCCAATTTTAACCAACGATTTTCACCTGGTTCACCTTTTTCTGCAAAAGTAGGTGCACGGTTAGTACTAGTAACATAGCAAGCATTACCCTTACCGCCACGACCACCTTTAGCAGCAGTATAAGTCTGACCATCCTCTACTAAGTCAGCCATTACAGCACCGGTAGCATCGTCACGTACTAAAGTACCCATAGGTACTTTAACAAAAACTGTATCAGCACGTACACCTGTGCAATTTTTAGTACCACCTTGACCACCGCGTTTAGCAACATATTTGCGTTTATAACGGAAGTCGATCAAAGTATTCAGATTTTTATCGGCGATTAATACGACATCACCACCACGACCGCCATTACCACCATTAGGACCGCCTTTTTCTACAAATTTTTCTCTGCGGAAGCTGCTCATGCCATCGCCGCCGTCGCCGGCTTCCACATAAATCCTCGCTCTGTCAATAAACATAATTCTTTCTCCTCTATCTTAAAAATATTTTTATGCATAGCTATTTATATTATAGCTTGTTTTACAGTGCTTATGCAATGGTTGTGCCGTGAAATTTACGTGGCAAGCCCATAATTACGCTCTTTGAACAATTAAACAATAGAATATTCTATTTAATGTTTATTATTTTTGTAAAGCATGATACAATAAAATTAAATAAATATTCCCTTGGAGATGAGTATTGTGCAAAACATTAACGGAAAGGCAATGAATCAGGAGCAAATCCAGCAGTATTTTTATAAACTGCAACTTAATGAATTTAAGCCAGATGTTAATCTTTTAACTCTAAAAAGAATACAGTACGCTCATCTACGCTTTATACCATATGAAAATTTTGATATTCTTAACGGCAAAATCACTTCATTAAAACGTCAGGATATATTTGAAAAAATTATTCTACATAATCGTGGTGGTATTTGTTTTGAATTAAACGGTTTATATAATTGGCTTTTAGAATCACTAGGCTTTAATGTTGTCAGCTATGCAGCACGCTTTACTGATAAGTTTGAACCATACCAAATCCGTCGTCATCGTATTATGTGCGTAACTATTGATAATCAACGCTATATCACAGATGTAGGCGTTAATAGCGAAAGTCCTCGTATTCCTTTATTATTAGCAGAAAACATTGTGCAAAGCGATAATATAAGCCAATACAAATTTACACGTGATGAATTTTTCGGCTGGCTTTTATGGCAGAAGGAAAATCATAAACCATGGAAACGACTTTTCGGCTTTACCGAAGAACCGCAGATTGATAAGGATTTCATTCCTGCCTCTTTTTGGTGTGACGCCCATCCCGACTCTCCGTTTATCAAGAATAAAAAATTATCAATTTTTCGCGAAGATTGTAATATTACTATTCGCGGCAACTGGATGAAATTTTATTTATCAGGTCGTGTAAAATATCGTTATAAAATACGTAATAGTTGGGAGCTTAAAGAATTGCTCTGGGAATATTTTGGTATTAATGTCGAATATACTCTCAAGGACGATGGTATGGACTTTGAATAATTTAAGGTGAAAATATGCAAATCGATAATATAGATAAGAAAATACCTAAACATACACAACAGATTTTAACTGCTTTAAACAATGCAGGCTTTGAAGCCTATATTGTCGGTGGTGCTGTCCGCGATTTGCTTTTAGGACGTATTCCCAGCGACTTTGATATCACTACTAATGCACATCCGAAGCAGGTGTTAGAAGTCTGCATACAAAAACAGTGGAAAACAGTAAATCAGCTCGGTCATAATTTCGGCTGCGTCGTTATTATTTTAGACGGAGAGCCTACTGAAGTAACTACCTTCCGTGGTGAACGCTATGACGACAGTGATGCACATCGTCCCAGCGAAACTTGGTACTGCGATAAATTAGAAGAAGATTTGAGCCGTCGTGACTTTACTGTAAATGCTATGGCTTTAGATGCACAAGGGCACTTATATGATTATTTTAACGGCTATGTAGATTTACAAAAGAAAATTCTACGCACAGTTGGCAATAGTACCCAACGTTATCACGAAGATGCTTTACGTATGTTCCGTGCCTGCCGCTTCGTAGCACAATTAGGCTTTACCTATGTACAAAGCGAAGGCGATTGCGGCCCTTGCGGAATGCCCGATACTCCATATTATCTGAAACATAGTTATCCTTTCCCGATTGAACGCTGTGATGGTCTTTCTGTTGAACGTGTACGTAAAGAAATAGAAAAGCTTCTAATATCACCTTATGCCGGTCATGGTATGATGCAGATGATGTCCTGCGGGCTGTTAAAAAGTAATTTTCGTATAAGAGAAAATGGACAGGATATCATTAAGCCTCTACTTCCGGAAGCTTTACACTTATTAGGCTTACCGCAAAATCCACGCTTCCATCTTTATGATACTTGGGAGCATACACTATTAGCTTTAGATAATAGTCCTCGCCAATTAGCAATCCGTTGGGCTCTATTTCTACATGATTTGGGTAAGGGTATGCCGGAAATACGTAAGCTTAACAAAGAAAATCAACCGAGTGACCCAGGTCATGAAGCTTTAAGCGCTGTGATGGCCGAAACTATTTTGACAAGACTGAATTATGCACCGAAATTTATTCAGCTAGTTACTTGGCTAGTTGCTGAACATATGCGTTTTGCTCCCATGCTGAAAACAGGCGAAAAAACTTTATTACGTTGGGTGCGAGCAGAAGCAACAAGCGGTAAATTTCATAACAGTGCCGAGCTCACATCTGCATACGAACAACTAGTAGAAGTATTTCTAGCAGATATGGGGGCTACCCATGCACGTGACAATCATAACCTGATGACTAATGGTAAAGAATTGGGCAAACAAGTTGTAGAATTAGCTCAAAAGCATATGCCCATTGCCAAAAGCGATTTAGTAATTACAGGACATGATTTGTTAAAAATCGTTCCCCAAAATAAAATCAAAGATACTTTTGACTACTTATTACAAAGAGTACAAAGCGGAAATTTACCAAACGAGCAAAATGCATTATTAAATGCAGTACAGAAAAATATAAAAAGACATAAAAATCTAGACTAAGGGAGTTACGCATGAATCTAAAAAAAAATTTTATTGAAGCACTTTGTTTATGCATCATTTTATTCGGTATTAGTTATCTTCTTAATCAATATACAGAACCCAATACAAATAATAAATTATTGATAGTTAACACACCGGTAGGAGGTGCAGCTAAATACCAAGGCAAGTTAGATATTAAAAACTCACCTTATTTTGCTCAACCAGATATCTATAATATGCAATCCAATGAACATCTGACTATTTTACCTCATTATCCAACAATTCAACAAAGTTATTATTATAGCTGTGCTCCAGCTGCTGCCAATACTGTAGTAAAATACTACAATCAAGGTAATTTATTTCATACAGAAGCAGAAGTTTGCCAATATATGTCTACAAACAAATCTACAGGTACAAACACGAAAGGTATTGCTGATTATTTTAACATGCTTGGTTGGGAAGTCCGCTCTTCCGAACATCATACTACCCCCAGTACATATAATGAATTTCTACAGTTTGTGCAAAGCCATTTAAAAAACAATACTCCTATTATCGTAGAAAATATCGATTGGGGTGGACATTGGCGTGTTATTATCGGTTACGACACTATGGCTACAAAACAAACTCGTGACGATGTTTTAATCATGGCTGATCCTTATGATACCAGTGACCATCTACAAGATGGTTATAATATCGTTCCTGCAGAACGCTTTTTCTATATGTGGTTTGATTATCAACTGTTCCCAAAAGATAAGCAAAAACGTCAATGGGTAACTGCCAAACCAAAACAACAAAACTAAAAACAAAAATGCTAGCTGAAATCGCTCAGCTAGCATTTTTTATCCTTATAAACCTTGCTCTTGATATTCAGCTTCTTTAAAGCCTACCAATACATGACCGTTGGGCAAAACTAAAATCGGACGCTTTACTAACATACCATCAGTAGAAAGTAATTCTAATTGCTCATCTTCACCCATTGTTTTCAACTTATCCTTCAGACCAAGCTCTTTATAAAGCGTACCACTAGTATTAAACCATCTTTTCAGCGGTAAGCCACTAGCTCGATACCAAGTCTGTAATTCTGCCAAAGAAGGCTTGTCTTCTTTAATATCACGTTTTTCTAAAGTAACGTTTTTACTTTGCAGATATTTTTCTGCTTTTTTACATGTACCACATTTAGCATAGCAAACAAATAACATCTTATCACCTCATGTTTATTTTTGCTGTAACTGCTTTTCTAAATAATCAACTGCTGCACGCATCTGTAAATCATATGTTGCATCCTCAGGCAGCTCGACAATCTCATCAGGAGTAATACCAATATTATGGATGGATACACCTGACGGAGTATAATATTTAGCCACAGTAATTTTTACTGCTGTTTTGTTATCAATACCGAAAACGCCTTGGACACTTCCCTTGCCGAAAGTTTTTACACCAAAAAGCTTACCTGCCTTCGTATCTTTAATAGCACCGGAAACAATTTCTGCTGCACTAGCAGTACCATGATCTACTAAGACTGCCAAAGGACAAGGAGTTTTCTCCAACCCGGAATTATGAACATACTTAGTACCGTCTTTATAAACTACGGATACAATAGGTCCTTTAGGTACCAAAGCTCCCGCTACAGAAACACCGGCATCTAATATACCACCTGGATTACCACGTAAATCTAAAATCAGTGCCTGCATTCCCTGCTTTTGCAGCTTCTGCATTTCCTTTTGGAAATCAGCAGCAGTATTTTCGTTAAAGATTGCTATGCGAATATAGCCAATCTTATTACCTTCCAACATACTACCACCTACAGAAGGTGTTTTGATTTCCTTACGTACTACTTCAACCTCTCGAATTTTTCCTTCTTTATCTTTTAAGCTTAGCTTAACAGTAGTATCAATATGTCCACGAATTTTATTGGCAATCTGCTCCATATTCATAGATGCAGTATCCTGTCCGTCAACGGCAGTAATAATATCACCGCTTTTAATGCCTGCTTGAGCACCAGGAGTATCAGGCAGCGCTGCAACAACTATATAATCATCACCGCGCTTACCAAATACGATACCAATACCACCAAAGGTACCCTCTGTCATCTCGCTTAACGCTTGAAAATCCTTTTGATTTAAATAAACAGTATACGGATCTCCTGTAGCTTCTACCATACCCTTAATCGCACCATCAAATAACTGATGAGAATTTAACTCACCATTATAATTGCTTTTCACCAAGCTCATGGTTCGCAGAAAACGGAGAGTGTCACCAAAACTTCCGGTTATACCTTTCAGCCAGATGCCTTCTGCCGCAAAAATTGCTAACGCTGTAGCAACAGCTGTTCCAAGACAGTATCTCATCAGCAGCTTCTTTTTATATTTTAACACCTTGCTTGCCTCCGTTTAAAAATCAAGGTAAATAATTCAACGGTTCAGTTACTTCGCCGTGCAGACGCACTTCAAAGTGACAGTGGGGTCCTGTTGAATAACCAGTGCTGCCTGCATAAGCAACTACCGTACCTTTATTAACAAATTGTCCTTCACCGACATTCAAGGACTGATTATGAGCATACAGACTTACTAAACCGCCGCCATGGTCTATCATAACGCAATTACCATAACCGCCTAACCAGCCGCTATAAATAACAGTACCGGAATCAGCTGCATGAATAGGAGTACCATAATCAACAGCAATATCCATACCGCTATGATACTTAGTTGTACCAAAAATCGGATGTGTACGCCAACCATAATACGAGGTTATCTCACCGTTACACGGCCACATAAATCTACCCGTACCGCCGGCAGAAGGAGCTGAACTGCTGCTTTCCATATTACGTAGCATAGAAGCAATATTTTCAGAAAGAGCAAGCAGTCTTTCATACTCACTTTGACTCTGCTGTTCTTCTTCCTGTGCCTTATATAATACCTGTGCACGTTGTTCACGCAACTTCTGTACTTTAGCTTTTTTATCATTCAGTGCCTTTTTGGTTGTCTGAATTTCTTTCATCTGTGCATCAAGCTGATCCTGACGTGACTTAATTTCTGCCGCATCTTTTTTCAGCTGATCCAACATCGCCAAATCACTACTGATGATTTTCTGTAATAAATACATACGGGACGAAAAATCGCTAAAGTCTTTTGCCCCTAATAATACATCCAAATAGTTTACCTGACCATTGATATAAATATCACGCAAACGTGTACGATAAATTTGCATACGTCTAGCTACATCAGCCTTTTTTTGTTCTAATTTAGCTTGATTATCATTAATCTGCGCCTGTAATGTATTGCTTTTCTTTTCTAAAGCATTGGCCTGTGCTTGCAATTCATTGAGGTCACCTACAACCTCCTGTAAATCTGCACTAGCCGCATCAGCCTTTTGCCGTGCTTGCTCTTTACGCTGCTGCATTTCCTGCATCTGCGCCTGTACATTGTTTAATTCAGCCTGCTTATCTGAAACAGCATCAGCAAAGCCAAAAGACATATATAACGGAGTCATTGCCATAAAAGCAGCTAGCGCACAATATGCTATTTTCTTTCTCAGCATTGCCAGCCCCTCCATTAGACACGTAAAAATTTACGCAGAGAAATGTAGCTACCTAAAGCACCAATACCTGTACCGATTACTAATAAAAACAGTGTTACATAGCCTAATAGCGGAGAAGTGGGTAATAGAGGTAAAAACGCCAGAGTAGCATGAATACGCTCCAACAGCGCAGAATATATGCTATTAATAAACATAGAAGCAATAACAGCACCAAAGAAACCTAATGTCATACCCTCCAATAAAAACGGCCAACGTATAAACCAATCCGTAGCACCGACATACTTCATGATAACAACCTCTTTACGGCGGGCAAAAACAGTCAGACGAATGGTATTGCTGATAATAAACAATGTTGCCATAGCCAAGAACACTACAAGCACAATACCTCCAAAGCGCAATATTTTCGTCAATTGGAATAAATGCTCTACTACTTCCTGACCAAATTTAGCAGTTTCCACTTTAGGAATCTGACCAATAACAGGAGTTATGGCTTTAATACGTTCCGGAGAATCAACCTGCACTTCAAAAGAATTGGGAAAGGGATTATCCTTACCCAAACTGTCCAACAATTGATGCTGATCTCCTAAACGCTCTTTAAAACGAGCTAAAGCCTGCTCCTTATTAACTTCTTTTACTTGAACAACACCAGGCATCTTTTGCAGTTTAGCTTTAGTAGCCTTCAACTCTGCATCACTAGCACTATCCTGCATATAAACAGATACTTGAACCTGACTTTCCAAATATTGTGCTAGGTTATTAGTATTAAGAAAAATTAACAAGAACATCCCCAAAACTAATAAGGATACGGCAACAGTAGAAATAGAAGCAAAACTCATAAATCCATTACGTCTAATAGATTTATATGTTTCTTTAACAAAGTATTCCTTAGTACTAAAGCTCATAACCGTATACCCCGTTAGCCTCATCACGGACAATGCGTCCGCTTTCGATAGCAATAACACGCTTGCCCATTGCATCAACTACTTCTTTATCATGAGTAGCCATGACAATAGTTGTACCTGTAGCATTAATTTCCTTAAAAATTTCCATAATGTCCCAGCTTGTATCCGGGTCCAAATTGCCTGTCGGTTCATCGGCAATTACCAACAACGGATCATTGACAATAGCTCTGGCAATAGCAATACGTTGTTGCTCGCCACCACTTAGTTCGTTAGGATAAGCATTAGCACGATGTCTTAACCCAACTAAGTCTAAAACATTTAAAACACGTCTTTTGATTTTGCGATGTGGTGTTTCAATAACCTGCATTGCAAAAGCTACATTTTCATAAACAGTACGATCAGGCAGTAAACGATAATCCTGAAAAATAATACCTAATTGACGTCGCATATATGGTATTTCTTTAGGAGTCAACTCTAGAATATCTACGCCATTAACAAAAATGCTGCCCGTAGTAGGTAAAACCTCACGGAACAGCATCTTGATAAAGGTAGATTTTCCGGCACCGCTTGGTCCTACGACAAAGACAAATTCCCCCGGCTCTATATGTACATTGATATCTTGCAAAGCGACATTACCGCCGGGATACACTTTGCTGACATCTGTCATCCTCAGCACTACCTTTAATCTCCTCTCTGCAATTAATTAACGTTTTAGCAGGTCAAAAGCCTCTTTAGAATTAAGTAATGCTTTTACCCGCAATTTTTCTAATAAATCTTTACTATTTTGCGATACCTTAAGTGCTTGCTTTACTGCTATCAAAATCTGTTTTTCCTGCAGATTAGTAACATTACCGGCACTAATACCATCAATGTCTTTAACAAAGCCATCAATTTTGGGATCATAGGAAACAGCTACAAAGGGTAGCTCCATAACCGCAGCAAAAATCAATGCATGCAGGCGCATACCGATTAACAAATTAAAATTGCCCATCAAGGACAAAAACTGCTCTGTATCACAATTAGTCGCCAAAATAGTACTAGAAGATTTGCGTACCATAAAATGCTGTAAACGTTCGCAGGCTTCCATATCCACCGGATACTGCAACGGTAAAAGCACGATATGTGCATCATAACGTTTGACTAACGCATCAACAGCTTTAGCCAGTTCCAATAAATAGCTATCATCATCCTGCCATTTACGTACAGAAACAGCTATCAGCATTTTTTCTTGTGGGACATGAAATCTTTCCAGCAATTCTTTACCTTGACGTATATCCTCCTGCGGTAAAGTCAAAACAGCATCAGCAGTAAGCTGTACCTTTTCAGCAGGAATACCTATACGACGTAATTCATACAAGGAATCCTGGTCACGAACAGTAATTAAATCAACGTGACTGCAAATAAGTTTAGTTAATCTGCGTAAAATTCCACTATGAATAGGTCCAATGCCTTGAGCAAACAGCATTACCTTCTTTTTCAAGATAATTCCCAAAGCAATTATGGAAAGGTAATAAAGTAAACTACGTTTACTAGTAACATCCTGCAGAAGACTGCCGCCGCCACTTAGTAGCAGCTCGCAGTCATACAGGGATTTAAATATTTCTAATGGATTAAAACGGTAAATAGATGATACTCTGTGTTTAGCTGCAGTTGCTTCAGGATTACCTGAAAGCACTGTTAAATCTACAGATTTTTCTGTACTGCGCAAAGCTTTTATGATCGCGGTCAGCATAGCTTCATCTCCGGCATTGGCAAATCCATAGTATCCGGAAATCACGATCTTGCTCATTGCTCCAAGTATCTCCTTTTTACACTCTCAAATAACGGTATCAACAGCCAAACAGCAACAACAGCAATAATACCCAATGCAGCACCGGATGCATAGCCATCTAGAGCACGGATAAAGCTCATGATAACGGGAGTACGCATATGACAGAAGGTTTGTACCAAGCTGCCTTGGCCGATTACAGCACCACATACCAAAACGAATTGCCACCAACGCGGTGCACATCTATAAACAGCAAGTACTGTTAAGAAAAATGCAGGATGGCCTATCATAAATTCTTTTTGACGTGGACGTGCATACATCAGCTGTTCTAATAGTGCACGCATTTTCAGCTCGATAGCCGGTACAGGCACACCGCCGGTATGACCGCTGCGACCTACAAAATAGAAGGCTACAAACAATAATACCAAAAGAATAAATACATGCTTAAAGGTCAATCCTGTATCCAGTAGACCATTTAAACGTACTAATAAATTTTTAACGCCTTTGCCAACAACGTCTAACAAGTCATAGCGTTTAATATACAAAATAGCAGTAAAGATTACCGGTAGCATAAAGGTTACTTTTACACCACGGTAAATATCAATTTCTAACAGAAAACGACTATCAGCCAAAATAGCAGACAGGAAGGATGCACCAATTAAAGATAGAGCAATAGCTAACGCCAATTGCCACAATGCTTTCCAGATGATTGGCAAAAGTCCCATTTTTTTGCCTTTATTCTGATCCCAGATACAAAAAATAGTGTTCATAGATAAAACAGGGAAAACACTAGCCGCACCTAAAGCCAATAATTGACGCAGCAAAAGTCCGCGGCCAACCAACATAACAGCACAAACTACAACGGAGCTTAACCCCCAGATAAGTAATTGATGCTTCCCGCTGATATTAAATAACAGAGAAGCAAACAATACTATACCAGCTATAATAGCTGCTGCAATAGGAATAAAATTAATCTTATCAGGGAAATACGGAGCATAATCTCCGGTGGTTTTTTCAGATGTACTATTCAAACCTTCAAAAACACCTGCAGGACCAATTTTAAAGCCACGTGCTTCAACGCTTTCTTTAATATCCTTCACATATTTCAGGTTAGTTTGTAAAACATCCTTGCCATCTACAGGAAGCATAAACGGACGAATATAGTTTACGCGAATATTGCGTTCTTCATCAGTCAACGCCCAACGATGCAAAGCAGTATCTACGCTGATTTTCTTTTGTTCAGTAGGATCGATTACATAAGAACGAGCAGCATAGTATTTATTTTGTTCAGCTAAGCCTATAAGTCCGTCAATCTGCGCAAAACGCAACTGAGTATAATGTTCCAGCATAATGAGCTTCATATCATTTTCGTCCATTTTCCGGCCTACATACTCCAGCTTATCAGGATAACCTACCGTTTCTTTGCCACACGGCATATAAGCATGAATAGGTACACCTGATTTTTTTATACGGGCAAATAAGCTGTCAATTTTATTCTTGTCGACATTAATATAATTTTGCGGACGTACGATTACTTGGAAGCCAAGCTTGTGAATACGCTGCAAGTCCTTTACAGGTAAGCCCAAAGGTGCCTGCATAATCCCCATCGGTTCATCAAATTTGTCCTCAGGAAGCATATCAGTACTGCCGACAATACGCAGGATACGCGGTTCAGCACTTACCTCGCTGACACGTTCACTGCCATAACGCAAAATCAAATCTTCTTTAATATCATCTAAAACAGCAGGATTGTTACCAGCAGCTATATAAGCAGCATGCATTTGTAACTGAGCTTGTGGCACCGCTGCAAAAACACCTTTGTCAGCACCGAGACTGGCAGCTTTAGCTAATTCGCCTCCGGTAGCACTTTGAATTTCACCTTTTTTCGTCAGACGATCTAGGGTAGTATCAAAAACCATCAAAGAGTTAATGCCTGCTTCTTTAAATTGTAATAATACCTGCTCCTCAGGTAGGCCTTCCAAAGCAGCCAGTTTTAAAAGCCCTTCATATTCCATAGCCATGGCTACAGTATTATTAGCTTCTTCAACTTTATTACGATGCCAATTAAGCAACAAAGACCAAGCTAATCCAATTAAAATCACTGCTACTAACACAGGATTATATCGGTTCTTCATTAAATTCACCTGCACTTATCCTCGCTCATCAAATTTTCTTTTGTTGGCTACGTAGATAAGCTTCAACAAAAGGCATTAAATCGCCATCCATGACAGCTTGGATATTACCGGTTTCGCAGCCTGTACGATGATCCTTAACCATGGTATATGGTTGGAAAACATAAGAGCGAATCTGGCTACCCCATTCAATGTTTTGGTAATCACCTGCAATATCGCTTACCAGAGCATCCTGTTTAGCCTTTTCGTATTCATACAATTTGGCACGCAGCATCTGCAAGCAGCGTTCACGGTTCTGAATTTGAGAACGTTGGTTTTGACATTGAACTACGATACCTGTCGGTTCATGTGTCATACGTACTGCAGAAGAAGTCTTGTTGACGTGCTGGCCACCTGCACCACTGGAGCGATAAGTATCAACACGAACCTCATCCATATTGATTTGTACATCTACAGTATCATCCAACTCCGGCATAACATCTACAGCCGCAAAGGAAGTATGACGACGTGCATTAGCATCGAACGGAGATATACGAACCAATCTATGTACACCCTTTTCAGATTTCAGGAAACCATAAGCATTATGACCATTAACCTGAACAGTAGCACTTTTTACACCTGCTTCATCGCCTGGTTGATAATCCAGCATTTCTAAAGCAAAGCCGTTTTGTTCAGCAAAGCGGGTAAACATACGCAGCAGCATACTAGTCCAGTCCTGTGCTTCTGTACCACCTGCACCTGCATGCAGAGTAACAATAGCATTATTAGCATCATACTCACCACTGAGCAACATACCTAATTCCAGATGTTCCAGCTCATCACGGCATTTTTCCAACAGAGCATCCATCTCCGGAATCAAACTTTCGTCATTTTCCTCAGCAGCCATTTCCTGCATGATTTCTAATTCATCAATGCCATCACTTAATTTGTGGAAGCCATCAACTTCTTCTTTTAAGGCGTTGACATCCTGTGCAGTTTTCTGTGCTTTGTCAGGATCGTCCCAAAAAGTCGGGTCCCCCATCTTATGTTCTAATTCGGCAATACGATCTTCTTTGACAGCGATGTCAAAGAGATCCCCTCATTTCTTCTAATTTTGCCTGTAAATTGGTAATTTCCGGTTTGTACTCTTCAATTAACAAAATTCCTCACAACCTTTCGTATTTAGCAATATTAGTTTATAAAAAGCCTACAATCTGCCCCCTAAAAAAGAGCAGATTGTACCGACCGGCTTATTTACTTGTGTTAATTATTTTCTTTTTTTGTTTTTAGCATGGGGTTCCGCATCCTGACGGCCATCGTCGCCTTCGGGAGTAGGATTATTAGTAGATGCGTTTTCCAGACGATCATCAACCTGCGGTTGAGTAATAACGTTAACACGATACATATAACGTACCACATCATCTTGAATAGCATCAATCATAGCTTCAAACATATCATAAGCTTCAAATTTATATTCAACCAGAGGATCTTTTTGACCATATGCACGCAGGCCTACACCTTCACGCAGCATATCCATAGCATCAAGATGTTCCATCCAGTGGTTATCTACTACTTTCAGCATAACCAGATTTTCCAGTTCACGCATTAATTCGGAACCGATGGCATCCTCACGAGCTTGATAAGTTTCGTCAGCTACCTTATGCAGATATTCTTCCAATTCTTCACGGCTCAGGTTTTGCAGATATTCAACAGTCAGTAGACCACGAGGAGCATAGAAGTCCTCAGCATATGCAATCAATGCTTTTAAATCCCAGTCTTCAGAGTAAACTTCAGGCGGAGCATACATGGCCATAGTGCGATCAACAACTTTATCAACCATCTCTTTAATATTGCCACGCAGGTTATCCTGATGCAGTATTTTCTTACGTTGAGCATAGATTACTTCACGTTGCTGGTTCATAACATCGTCATATTCCAAAACGTGTTTACGAATACTGAAGTTACGTGCTTCTACTTTCTTCTGTGCGTTTTCAATAGATTTAGTTACTAAGCTATGTTCGATAGGTTCATCATCGTCCATACCAAGTTTATCCATGATACCGGCAATATTATCACTACCGAACAAACGCATCAGGTCATCCTCCAAGCTGAGGAAGAATTTAGAAGAACCAGGGTCACCTTGACGTGCACAGCGACCACGCAGCTGGTTATCGATACGACGGCTTTCATGACGTTCAGTACCGATAATATGCAGACCGCCAAGTTCAGGTACACCTTCGCCCAAAGTAATATCAGTACCACGACCTGCCATGTTTGTAGCAATGGTTACTGCACCATATTGACCTGCTTGAGAAATGATTTCTGCTTCTTTTTCATGGAATTTAGCATTCAATACATTATGAGGAATACCACGACGTTTCAACATCGCAGACAGCTCTTCAGATTGAGCAATAGAAGTAGTACCAACCAATACCGGACGACCGGACTTATGGCACTCTTCGATTTCATTAGCAGCAGCTTTGTATTTAGCCAGACGAGTTCTGTAAATAACGTCCGGATAATCAATACGGATTAACGGTTTATTAGTAGGTACAACAACAACAGGCAAATTATAAATCTTCATAAATTCCTGTTCTTCGGTTTTAGCAGTACCAGTCATGCCGGACAGCTTGTTGTACATACGGAAATAGTTCTGGAAGGTAATAGTTGCTAAAGTTTGGCTTTCGCGTTCTACTTTTACGCCTTCCTTCGCTTCAATAGCTTGATGCAGACCTTCAGAGAAGCGTCTACCAAACATCAGACGACCGGTAAATTCATCGACGATAATTACTTGACCATCTTTTACTACATAATCACGGTCACGATGCATTAAAGCCTTAGCCTTCAAAGCACACATAATTTGGTGAGAATAGTCCACACCATGTTCATTATCATACAAGTTTTCAATGCCCAGCATTTTTTCTGCTTTAGCAATACCTTTTTCAGTAGGTGCAACTTGTTTTTGTTTTTCATCAACAGTATAGTCTTCGCCTTCAACCATTTTAGCAACAACAGCTGCTAAAACCTTATACAGATCGGTAGATTTTTCACCAGGACCGGAAATAATAAGCGGTGTACGGGCTTCGTCGATTAAGATACTATCAACTTCGTCGACGATACAATAATTAAGTTCACGTTGAACCATATTGCTTTCGTCAGTTACCATGTTATCACGCAGGTAGTCAAAACCAAATTCGTTATTGGTGCCATAGGTAACATCCGCAGCATAAGCAGCCTTACGTGCCGGGAAGTCCATATCATGTACAATCAAACCAACAGACAAGCCCAAGAATTTATAAATGCGTCCCATATCCTCGCTATCACGACGAGCCAGGTAATCGTTGACGGTAACAACGTGAACACCTTTACCAGTCAAAGCATTCAAATAAACAGGCAGAGTAGCTACCAATGTTTTACCTTCACCGGTACGCATTTCGGCAATTTTACCACGATGCAAAACTACGCCGCCAATCATTTGTACATCATAATGACGCATGCCTGCAACACGTTTAGAAGCTTCACGTACAACAGCAAATGCTTCCGGCAGAATATCATCTAATGTTTCACCCTTTTGCAGACGTACTTTAAATTCAGCAGTTTTAGCGGCCAAATTAGCAGAGCTCAAGCTCTGCATATCCTTTTCTAAGCTATTGATCTTATCTACAATAACACGAATGTTCTTAATTTCTTTCTCATTAGGATCGCCAAAAATTTTCTTTAAAATGCTTTCGAGCAACACAATCACTCCTTAATTTTATGTACAATAAAAACTATACACTTAATTTTAAATTATAGCAGAAAGATTATTAAAAAGCAAAAAAGTGCAGAAATTTTACTACCCATTTTTGTGAAGTTTACGTAAAGAAATAGCAAAATAAAATATCAGAAATTATGCATATAAACAAGCAACAAAAAACGGCAGGTTTCCAAAGAAACCTGCCGTTTTAACCAGTTTATACGTGCTGTTAAAAACCTTATTTTAATTCAGGACTCAGCAGACCATATTTGCCATCCTTACGACGATATACAACATTAGTGCTGCCTAAATCAGGATCGAAGAATACGAAGAAATCATGGTTCAACAAATTCATTTGCAGAATAGCTTCTTCCGGAGTCATCGGATGCATAGTAAAATGTTTATTTTTGATAATCTGGAATTCACCATCTTCCGCTACACCTTCAGCCGGAGTAACCGGAGTAGGATCTGCAAAGTTAGCATATTTTCTCTTCATCAGACGAGTTTTATATTTATGAATTTGTCTTTCAATCTTCTCAACAACTAAATCAATGGAGGAATACATGTCCTTCGTAGTTTCTTGTGCTCTCAGCAGAATTCCGCTTGCGGGCACGGTAATCTCAACGATATGATTACCTTTTTCAACCTTCAGTACTGCAGAAATATCACCAACAGCCTTAAACTGCTTAGTAACCTTAGCAACCTTTTTCTCCACATATTCTCTTAATGCGGGAGTTACTTCAATGTTTCTGCCTTTTACGTTTACGCTCATAATTCATGCCTCCTTTGGTAATTCATTACAATCATGTGAGTGCAACGTTACCACTTTTTACAAGGGCTTCGGTCTTCATCCCTTTGCTTATATATTTCGCTATATAGGTTTGAATTCCTGCAAAAATTATCATAAACGCAAAATTATTTTTAAAATTCCTATAAAAATGTTACATTTTTACAAGATTAAAGTACTTTAGATAAGAAGCTCTTAGTACGCTCACCTTTAGCATTATTGAAGATTTCATCAGGAGTACCTTGCTCTTGAATAACACCATCATCAACAAATACTACTCTATCACCAACTTCACGAGCGAAGCCCATTTCATGAGTTACAACAGCCATAGTCATGCCTTCATTAGCGAGTTCTTTCATAACATCCAGAACCTCATTAACCATTTCCGGATCCAGTGCAGAAGTCGGTTCATCAAACAATAATGCTTTCGGTTTCATGCACAGAGCACGAGCGATAGCCACACGTTGCTGCTGACCACCGGATAATTGTTCCGGATAGCTTTTAGCTTTATCAGACAGACCAACTTTAGCCAAATACAGTTTAGCAGTTTTTTCGGCTTCTTCATGAGAAATGCCACGAACCTTCATCGGTGCTAACATCAAATTTTCCAAAACAGTCATATGTGGAAAAAGGTTGAAACGTTGGAATACCATACCAACTTCTTTACGAATTTCGTTGATATTAGCTTCGCCTGTCAGAGGAATACCATCGATAACAATACTGCCTCCTGTGGGTTCTTCTAAATAGTTGATGCAACGCAGCAAAGTACTTTTACCGCTGCCGGAAGGACCGATGATAACTACTACTTCTTTTTCATCGATAGTAAGATCTACGCCTTTTAAAACCTGCAGATCACCGAAGCTTTTCTGCAGATTGGTAATTTTAATCATTTCTTTACTCATTTTTTATCATACCTCTTCTCAAGATAACCTACCAAACGTGCAACTGCAAAGGTCATAACCAAATAGATAATAGCTACTGCCATCCAAATTTCAAAGGATGCATAAGTACGTGCGATAATCAATTGGCCACGACGAGTCAGCTCTTCAAAGCCGATTACAGATACCAAGGAGGAATCTTTCAGCATTGCGATAAATTCGTTGCCCAAAGGAGGAATGATGCGTTTAAATGCTTGCGGCATAATAATATAACGCATAGTTTGTGCCCAGGACATACCCAAGCTACGACCGGCTTCCATTTGACCTTTATCAATGGATTGGATGCCTGCACGAATAATCTCGGCAACATACGCACCACTATTAATAGAACAAGCGGAAATTGCAGCAAAGAAAGGATCTACACGATTACCTGTAATACCAGGTAAAGCAAAGTATACCAAGAAGATTTGTACCAAAAGCGGAGTACCACGGATAAAATCAACATATACGTTAGCTAAATAACGCAGAGGCTTAATAGTACAAAGACGTGCAATACCTATCATACTGCCGATTAAAAGGCCAAAAGTTACACTGATTGCTGTAATTTCTACCGTAATACCAGCACCAGCCAGTAATAACGGGAAAGAATCAGCCATTAATTCAAAGTTAAAATCCATGTTCTTAAAATCCCTTCTTTCATAAAGTCAGTAACAGCTATGCACGCTTTAAACTGGTTGTAAAGTTCTTTTTGCGAAAAATTATTCAGCTGTACCAAACCATTTCTGATGAATTTTGGCAAATTCACCATTTTTCTTTAATTCTGCCATAGCTTTATTTATATCTTCAGCTAATTTGCTATCTTTTTTAACAGCGATACCATATTGGCCATCTTTCATCTTTTCACCAACAAGCTTAGCAAACTTGTTTCCTCCTTTAGCCAAATAATATTCAGCTACCGGAATATCACCAATTAATGCATCAACGCCACCATTTTTTAATTCTAAAGCAGCTTCATCTTGAGTATTAAATGTTTTAACAACTGTGCCTTCTATTTCTCTTGCTTTCAATTCACTAGTAGTACCAATTTGAGCAGCAATACATTTACCTTTTAAATCATCGATATTATTAATGTCATTATTATCTTTCTTAACCATAATGACTAATCCAGAAGTATAGTACGGTTCAGAAAAAGTAACAACTTTTTTACGCTCTTCAGTGATGTTCATGCCTGCAATAGCCACATCAATATTACCTGTATTCAAAGCAGGAATTAAAGCATCAAAACCCATAGCAACAAATTCTACTTTTTTGCCCATTTGTTTACCAATGGCTTCCATTAATTCAATATCAAAGCCAGTATAACCCTGATTTCCTTCTTTAGGAAACTCAAACGGTGCAAAAATAGGCTCTGTGCCAACACGCAATACGTTATTGCCAGTAGCAGCTGTTTTTTCAGCAAATCCGCCACAGCCGGATAACACCATGCTGCATACCAATAAAATCATTGACAGAAACAATAAACCTTTTTTCATTTGTCTTTCCCCCTAAAAAAATAAAATAAATATATAATATTGAAACTCTTTTTCTTTTTTATTTTTATTTTTTATTTCGAGTTTCAATAAAAACGGAGCACTTGCGATTCTACACCACATTGTGCTCCGTTAAGAACCGACGTTATTATTTCTTTACTTCACCAAACCAGGTTTTGTAAATTTTGTCGTATTCGCCATTTTTCTTCAGCTCAGCTAATGCTTTGTTGATTTCAGCAGCTAATTTATCATTACCTTTTTTTACAGCCAAGCCATATTTTTCAGCTTCCATAATTTCACCAACAGTCATAGCACTTTCATTACCACCTTGAGCTAAGTAGTAACCAACAACCGGGCTATCATTGATAACAGCGTCAACGCCTTTATTTTTCAGTTCCATAGCAGCTTCAGTATTAGTATTGAAAGCAGTTACGGTAGCACCTTTTACAGTTCTAGCTTTATTTTCACCAGTAGTACCGATTTGAGCAGCAATACGTTTGCCTTCCAAATCTTTAATGCTCTTTACTTCTTTGTTATCTTTGTTAACCATAACAATCAAACCAGAAGTATAGTACGGATCAGTAAAGGTTACTGCTTTTTTACGTTCATCAGTGATGCTCATACCAGCTGCAACAACATCAACATTGCCAGCATTCAAAGCAGGAATTAAAGCATCAAAACCCATATTTACAATTTCAACTTTATAGCCCATTTGTTTGCCGATAGCACGAGCTAAATCCATATCAAAACCGTCATAATCTTTGCTGCCTTCTTTTTGGAATTCAAACGGAGCAAAAGTCGGTTCAGTTGCTACGCGCAATACTTTTTCACCATCAGCCTTTTTTTCTCCGCCGCCACAACCAGCAGTCAACATTGCAACAGCTGCAATAATAGTCATCATCAAAACCAATAATTTTTTCATCATAATACCCCTTTCTTAATTCAACAGAACTCAAATTCATTTGATGGAATAATTATACATCCACTTTCCAGATTTGTAAAGTATTTTTATAACTTTTTTTGTATAAAAATAAATACAACTCAGCTGACCTGGTTTTCGCCCCCACACTCGCCTGCTGGAGGGTTCGCTCCTAAGACTCTGCTCCCCACTACTAACTCTCTCGCCTCAATTTTTATGCGGCAGGACTTACTTCTAAGCTGCACCGTGCTCACAGTAATTTTTACTGCTTACGTGGATCGTTTTGCCTGCAACTGGCATCGACTTTCAACCACAGACCTGAGTTGTACTAAACTATTATATGACGCTCTTCATTTTTTTGCAATATATAAGCAGGTTTATACTTTAATAATTTAACAAAAAGTGTTATACTGTCATTACTAAAATATTGTTACGTTAATCAAAATCATTTATGTAAGGATTCGAGCTCATGATTGCTATACCACAATGCTTAGACTTCGCAGATGCACGTCGGACAAAAGAAATCTGCGACTTCTATTTAAAAATGTTGGAAATTAAAAATCGTGAAATATATCTGCATAGTCAGCAGGTGGCTAATTATGCAGTCAGCACCGCTGCTAAGATTGGTCTGCCAGCCTCTGAGGTTTCGCAGATTAAAACAGCGGCTCTTTTGCATGACATAGGTCAATTGGCAGTACCTAATATTATCTTAGCTAAACTACCTTTCCTATCTACACGCGAAAATGCTATCTATAAGCGTCATTGTATAGCCGGTGCCAGTATGCTAGAAAATATGCCTGAATTTACCTATGTAATTGATATCATACGCTGTCATCACGAAAAATGGGACGGCACGGGCTATCCCAAACGTTTAAAAGGACAAAATATTCCTATTGGTGCCCGTATTATTGCTGTCGCAAATTACTATGACCGTAACCTTAATCCCTGTACCCAGCATTGGCAGAAAACGCATGCTGATGCTATTATCGAATTACAAAACAAAGCAGGTCTTGATTTTGACCCTGCTATTGTAAAAGCATTTATTGAATCCGTTATACCCCAACCCGATAAACTAGATAAGAAAAAATAAGCACTTTCTTCGTTAATAAATAATAATGAAGAAAGTGCTTTTATTTTTTTGCAACAAATTCATCAATATGTTGCAATAACAAGTTGAACATTTTTTCTAACACTCTCTTATACCGCGTAAATAAAATCCAAAGCCTGTTTAAATCCCAATTCTGCAGAATAGCATTTTAAAATTCGTCAGTTCGTTATATAATCAAGTTGAAGAAAATTTAAAACTTAAATTGCAAATAGAAGGTACACAATTTTCATATCACACTGCATAAATCTTATCAAGTTCATACTTAGTTAAGCAGCGAATGAAGAAATATCATATATAGAAGAAAATCTTTGAGAATTTCGGAACAAAGACGAATCAAAAGTTAAAGTAAAAAAGGAGTAATTGTGATGCGTGATAGAATTGTTATGTCTTCAAAAGATATTTTTTCCCCATGCAAGTTTTTAAGATGGGCAACACAAAGAAAGAGAAAATTAAAATGTTTATACTGTAAATATAAAGGAGAATACAATTCGTTACCTGCAATGCTTTATGGAAAAACTCTTGATGATTATTCACTTATAATTCCCCAAAATTGTCCGCTTGAAAAAATAAAAGATATAGACATAGATAGTCTTGATGGCTGTTGTGATAAAGAACATTTGGTCCTATGTCAAGATTTAGTACAAGTTAAAATGAGGTTTTTCTCATCTTAA
>Cam_p2__coassemble_862_pt1 | contig 81904 bp, 72 predicted proteins | sample Cam_p2__metabat2_high_PE_007 | metagenome-assembled genome bin Cam_p2 | reverse complement strand
ACGCATAAAAATACCCTCCTTACCGGTTTGTCCAGTAAAGAGGGTACATATCAATGTATCATAGAGGTTTTTTGTTCTAGTTTTTTGTTTTGGGTTTGCGTTTCCAGAAGGTGCGGAATTTATTAACCATGGTTTTTTGGTCTGGCTTATCTGGCCATAGTTCTTGTTTGTCGGTGCAGCGCATGGCTGCGGCCAGATGTTCATAGACCTCCGGATATTTTTCGTTGAGGTTAGCAATATGTTCTTTGACTTCTTGACGCATGGTGTGACCATCATAGGGACAGGGATTTTTTAACGGTTTTAGTTGTAGCTTGGCTACTAGCTCACGGATTTCACTTTCACGATAATATAATAAGGGACGCAGCACTGTAATACCGGTACGTGAAAGCGGTGTAACGGGTAAAAAAGTACGTAACTGACCTGATGTCATGAGATTCATGAAGAAAGTTTCTACAGCATCGTCGTTATGATGTGCTAAGGCAACTTTATTAAAGCCTAATTCTTGTGCACGACGGTTAGTGGCAGCACGGCGAAAATAGGCACAGGTAAAGCAGGGGCTGCCGCCTTTTTTCGCATGAGCTTCTAAAACATCAACGTCATCACTATAATGCTTTAACCCGTAATGTGCACAAAAAGCTTCTAGCTCCTGACGAGGAAAATTGGGAGAAAACATGGTGTTGACAGTATAGCAGGCTAAGTCAAAAGGAATGGGAGAAAATTTTTTGATTTCTGCGAGCATAGCTGTCAGCAGCATGCTATCCTTACCGCCGCTAAGTCCTACGAGAATACGGTCCCCTGGTTGCAACATATCAAATTCTATAATGGCCCGCCACATTTTAGATAAATCATCGGCAGGAACAAATGGTATATTTTTAGCCATAAATTGTACTCCTTTAAATTGGTGGAATACATTGATTTTAGCATAGATTGGAGCCTTCCTCAATAGAATTTACCTGATGCTGTTACCTTCTGTGGGATATTCAACAGCAAGGAATGTTTGTGGTATAATAGATAATGTAGCAGTGTTTTCTGATTTAGAAAAATAAATATATTTTTGCAGGGAAAAAGCTGTAATTTTAATGTTATCATGTTTGGTTTTGATTGTTGTGAGCGGAGGTTTTAGTTAAATGATAGATAAAGCAAATGTACTTTTTCAGGGATTAAATAAAGAGCAGGCAGAGGCAGTTAGTACAATCAACGGGCCGATGCTGATTTTAGCAGGTGCAGGTAGTGGCAAGACGAAGGTGTTGACATGTAGAGTAGCATATTTATTGCAGCAAGGTGTGCGTCCTTATAGAATTTTGGCTATTACCTTTACTAATAAAGCTGCTGCCGAAATGCGTGAACGTGTAGATAAAATGGCAGGTCCTGCAGCTAAGGATGTCTGGCTGTTTACATTCCATGCCTTCTGTGCTCGTATTTTACGCTTTGATATTGATAAATTAGGTGATTATAGCAATAATTTTGCTATTTATGACACTACTGACACTAAAAATCTTATAAAACAGATTTTGAAAGAAATGGACTTGGATGAAAAACGTTTTCCGCCGGCAAGTATTATTTCTCAGATTAGTAATGCTAAAAATAAATTGCAAACCCCGGAAGCTTATTGGCGTGAGGCAAGTGATTTCTTCAGTCAACAGGTTGCTAAAATTTATGTGGCTTATCAAGAGAAGCTGCGTGCTAATAATGCAGTGGATTTTGATGATTTGCTGCTTTTGACATTGCAATTATTACAGAGCAATACAGAAGTACGCGAAAAATATCAAAATAAATTTGATTATCTGATGGTTGACGAATATCAGGATACTAACCATGCGCAATATCTTTTAACTAAAGTATTGGCAGGGAAACATAAAAATATTTGTGTTGTAGGTGATGCGGATCAGAGTATTTATGGCTGGCGTGGTGCTGATATTCAAAATATTTTAGATTTTGAAAAGGATTATCCTGATGCGAAGTTGGTGAAATTGGAGCAAAACTATCGTAGTACAGAGGTAATTTTGGATGCTGCTAACGCTGTTATTAAAAATAATTCTGGACGTAAGCCGAAAAATTTATGGACTGATAAAGGCACAGGTACGAAAATTACTTATTTCCGTGCTATTGATGAACGTGACGAAGCTCGCTTTGTTATTGAACAGATGCAAGAGCTACAGACTAAAGAAAATGCTAAACTAGGCGATATGGCTGTGTTATATCGTACTAATACTCAATCCCGTGTTTTTGAAGAGATGCTGATTAAAAGCGGTATTAGTTATAGTATTGTCGGTGGTACTAAATTCTATGAACGTAAAGAAATTAAGGATATTATTTCTTATATGCGTTTGATTTATAATCCTAATGACAGCTTGAGCCTGTTGCGAGTAATCAATGTACCACGCCGTGGTATTGGTGATGCTACTTTAGGTCGTTTACAGGCCTATGCCGCTGAAAATAATGAAACGCTTTTCAATGTTATTTCGAATGCATCTGCGGTTCCTGGTTTAAGCAGCCGTTTTGTTGGTAAATTGGATGAGTTAGCTGCTGTTTTATTTGAATTAATGGGTGATGCGACAGATTTGCCCGTAAAGCAATTTATTACTAACGTCATGAATAAAACAGGATATTTAGAGGAGTTGGAAAATAGTCGTAGTGCTCAAGATCAAAGCCGCATTGAAAATTTAAAGGAATTATTGAGTGTTGCAGAGGATTTTGAAGATAAGGCGCGTCGTAATAATGAAGAGCCTACTTTGGAAAACTTCTTGGCTGATGTAGCTTTAGTTGCTGATATCGATGATGCAGATTTGGAGGATGACTCTGTAACCTTGATGACACTGCATTCTGCTAAAGGTCTGGAATTTCCGACAGTTTTTTTAGTCGGTATGGAAGAGGGGATTTTCCCCCATGCACGTACCTTGCTGGATGAAAATGAAATCGAAGAAGAACGCCGTCTGTGCTATGTAGGTATTACTCGTGCTGAAAAGCATTTATATTTGAGCAATGCCCGTATGCGTATGATTTTTGGTCATACAGTTTCTTATCCGCCGTCTCGTTTCTTAGATGAAGTACCATTTGCTCTGAAGGAAGAATTTGTACGTCCTACGCCGCAACGTGTAGTAGTGCAAAATACAACGGGACAAAGAATGGAACGTCAGCAAAGCAGTAATTGGTTTAATAAAACTAAATTTGACTTTACTCCTAAGGGTACCAGTATTAGTGATACCTTCCATGCAGGAGATAAGGTACAGCATAAAAAATGGGGCGTAGGTACTGTTGTGGCTGTTAAAGATAGCGGCGACGGTCAGGAGGTCAAGGTGGCCTTTGCCGGTGCTGGTATCCGTAGCTTATTAACTAAATATGCAGCTTTAGAAAAATTATAAGTATTATTGTTACTAGATTGATAGAAAAAGCTTACCTAGTAATTTGAGGTGTTAGAAATGGCTGAATTAGATTTATTTGCTGATGAAAAAGCACAAGCTTTAGCAGAGGCAGAGCAATTGCGTCAGGAAATCCGTCATAATGAATATCTATATTATGTATTGGATGCTCCTGAAATTACTGATAATGAATATGACCGCATGATGGTGCGTTTACGTGAGATTGAAGCTGCTTATCCTGATGAGGTTCCTGCTGATTCTCCTACTCAACGTGTAGGTGGTCGAGCTTCTTCTCAATTTGCTGAAGTAAGACATTTAGAGCCGCTGTTGAGCCTGAGCAATGCTTTCAGTGCTGAAGAACTACGTGCTTTTGATGAACGTGTAAAAAGCGGCTTACCTACAGGTAGTAAAGTTGAATATGTTATGGAGCCGAAAATTGATGGTTTGGCTTGCAGCTTAATTTATGAAAATGGCCGTTTAGTACGTGCTGCTACCCGTGGTGATGGCGTTATCGGGGAAAATGTTACTGCCAATGTCCGCACTATCCGCAGCATTCCTTTGGTGTTAAAGGTTCCTAAGGGCGAAACAATCCCGGAATTATTGGATGTTCGTGGCGAAGTGTATATGCCGCGTCACGAATTTATGCGTTTGAATGAAGAACGTGCTGAACGTGGTGAAAGTGAATTTGCTAATCCTCGTAATGCAGCTGCCGGTAGTTTACGTCAAATGGATCCACAGGTTACTGCTAGCCGCGCTTTGAGCTTCTTTGCGTATTATTTAGTAGGTGAGGGTGCCCGTGCTAAGCATAGTGAGTCTTTGGCTGCTTTGTCTGCTTATGGTTTTAAGGTCAGCGAAAACTATCGTGTAGTACCTGATATTAACGGTGCTTTGGCTTATATTGATGAGTTCAATGCTAAACGCGCAGGTTTGGCTTATGATACTGATGGTGCTGTTTTGAAGGTTAACGAAGTTGCACAGCAACAGGTGTTAGGTGCTACCGGGAAGGATCCACGTTGGGCTATAGCGTTTAAATATCCTCCTGAGCAAGCAGAAACGACTTTAGAGGATATTGATTGGCGTGTAGGTAGAACAGGTGTCTTGACTCCGACAGCTGTACTGACGCCTGTAAAATTAAGTGGTAGTGTTATCAGTCGTGCTACCTTACACAATGAGGATTTTATTAAGGCTAAGGATATACGTATAGGTGATCGCGTTATTATTAATAAAGCAGGAGAGATTATTCCGGAGGTTTTGCGTGTAGTGCTGGATAAGCGTACAGGTGAAGAGAAAATGGTAGAGATTCCTACTATTTGTCCTGAGTGTGGCTGGCATGTGGAACGCCAAGGGGCAGAGGCTGCTATTCGCTGCACTAATCCTCATTGTCCTGCTTTAGGCCGCGAAGGTTTGATTCACTTTGTGAGCCGTGATGCTATGAATATTGAAGGTTGTGGTCCATCCGTAATTAATCAGCTTTTGGATAGCGGCTTAGTGCGTGATGCAGCTGATTTGTATAATCTGAAAAAAGAAGATTTGCTGCAATTAGAACGTATGGGCGAAAAATCTGCTGATAATTTATTGGCTGCTTTAGCTGCCAGCAAGGAAAATGAATTAGATAAACTACTCTTTGCGTTGGGAATCCGTCATGTAGGTGCTAAAGTAGCACGTACCTTGGCTACTAAGTTTACTAATTTAGCCAATCTGTTGAATGCTCAACCAGAAGAATTAGCAGAAATTAGAGATATCGGTAATAAGATTGCTGAAAGCGTAGTAACTTGGTTTAGTGTACCTGCTAATCGTGATTTATTAGAGCGACTGCAGGCTGCAGGCTTAAAAATGACTTTTACCGCTCCTGCCAGTCAAGAGGATAATCCTTTTTTCGGTAAAACTTTAGTGTTTACAGGTACGATGCCTACTTTAGGTCGTGCAGAAGCCAAAACTATGGCGCAGGATGTAGGAGCGAAAGTTAGCGGCAGTGTCAGCAAAAAAACTGATTATGTTATTGCTGGTGCAGAGGCAGGCAGCAAATTGGAAAAAGCACAGCAGTTAGGTGTCACTGTTATTGATGAAGCGGAATTTTTACGTTTGCTGCATAGCTGATTAATGTTAAATATTAGGAGGTAAGAAAAATGGAAAAAGCTGAATGGCGTGAATATGTACAAAAAGTAGCTACCTGTGATTATCCGATTCCTTTGAATTTAATAAATGACTATGATGATTGGAAATGCCGCAGTAATGTGGGACGTATGCTGATGATTCTCAAGGATATAGAAGGAGCTATGGCTGTTTTAGCTACCGTAAAGGATGTACAGCCTGATATGAATGATGCTCCGGAATTTGGTTTGAGCGAAGCTGAGCATAAGGTTTTGTGCTTACGTGATATTGCAGAAATTGTGTGGACTTTAACTGGTATCGGAGATGCACCTTTAGTTTATTTAAAAGAAGCTAATCGTCTGTGCCGTGAATATCAACATGTGTTCCGTAGTGCTGATCGAGGTGCAATCTGGGCTCGTAGCTTAGAAATTATGCGTCATTGCGGTAAGCAGGAGGAAGCTTGGAAAAAAGCTGCTACTATGCTGAATGAGCAAAAAGCAAAATCCGGTGTAAATACTTATGCTTTTCATGCTCTGAAATTTATGGCAGAAAGCTTAGCGATGCAGGAAGAATATAATAAGGCGGCTTTGCTTTTAGAAGAAGCTTATCAATATTTTCCGCTTACCGAAGCTACTAAAAAAGATTTGGCAGAAGCTGCGGCTGAACAGGATGCTAAGGAGCGTTATGATAAGTATCACCATTGCACTACTATTCAATATCAACCTTGGGAACGAGATAATGTAATGACTTTAGATGAAGTACGTAAGCTTCAGGAAGAGAATTTTAAACGTAGACAAGCACAAGAAGTAGAAAAATCAAGTTCTGAACAAGTTAATGATTTAATTAATCAATTAAAATGATTGATTAAAGGTTTTGCTACATCTCTTTAGCAAAAATGTTAAAATGTATAACATATGTGAACGATTTTTTGACGAAGGGATGTATAAATCGATGAAAAAATATTTATTAGCTTTAGGTGCTGTAGCGGCAATGATGGTTCCTCAAGTTGCCGGTGCAGAAGGTTTTGCTATTAACGAATGGAGTGCAGAGGGCGTTGCAATGGGCGGTGCTCGTATGTTTGCTGAAAATGATGCAGCAAGCGTTGCTTATAACCCTGCTTCTATTACTAAAGTTAAAGGCGAAGCTTTAAAAAACAGCGTTACTTATCTTAGCCCCCATGGCGAATACGATTTGTATAAAAATAATGCAAATATTGAGGCCGGTAAAAATGTAGTTCATCCTGGTTGGGCTGGTTCTACTTTTTATGTAAAACAAGTAAACGATAAAGATTGGTTCGGTATCGGTGCTTTTTCTCGTTTTGCTATGGTTTCCGAGTTTGAACGTAAAAGCATTGCTTCTAATAATGCATTTTTCTCCCGTTTAAACGGTGTTAGCTTAACTCCGACATATGCTCATAAATTTGATGATAAATGGAGTGCTGCTGTCGGTGCAGAAATTAACTATGCTGGATTAGAATTGCAGAAGAATATTAAGTCTGGAAAATTGGGGACAACGCAAATCAAAGGTGAAAGCTATGCTTTAGGCTGGAATGCAGCGGCTAATTATACTTTTGATGATAAAAACGAAATGGGTGTAGTTTATCGTAGCCGCATTACTCATTCCTTAGAGGCTGATTTAAAAGGTTATAATATTGGCGGTCAATCTGATACTTTTACTAATGCTTATGGTGTAGTAACTTTACCTGATAGCTGGTCCATTGGCTACAATCATAAATTTGATGATAAAACCCGCGTGGAATTAAATGCTACTCGTACTAATTGGAGCACATATGATGCGTTGAACATTAAGTTCGGTGCACCTATTTTGGGTCAGACAAATTCTTATTCTAATAAAAACTGGGAAAGCGGTTGGCGTTATGCAATCGGTCTGGAACATAAGGTAAGTGATAAATATACCTTGATGGCCGGCTATGCTTTTGATGAAGGCTGTATTCCTTACGATGGCGGTGACTTCATGGTGCCGACTGGTGATCGTAAAACTTATTCCATCGGTGCTCGTTATAATGACGACAAACAAACTGTAGCTATTGCTTTAGGCTGGATGGATGTAGGCAGCTTGAGCTTCAAAGGCGGCGCACTTGATGGCTATGATCATGCTAATACCCATGACAGCTTTACTAAAATTGCTAGCATTTCCTATCAACGTAGCTTCTAATATTGCTTTTAAGGTCTTCTCTTTAAGGGAAGACCTTTTTATTACTTTTGTTTAAAAAGTAACAAATTTTCGAAAAATCAGCCTTATTATAGTTTGCTACAAAAGTTTTACATACTAAATGCAAGACAAATAAAAAGTTTTATACTATAATGAAAAACGATGACAATTATTTTAGGGAATTGTAGGTGAGATAAATGGCTGTGGTTTTTTATTTTTCAGGCACAGGAAACAGTTTAGATGTCGCAAAGCAAGTTGCTGCTGTTTTTCCGAATTGCCGTTTGGAAAGCATGGCTAGGTATATCGCTCAACCATATTGTATACAGGATGATGTCATGGGATTTGTCTGTCCTGTATATTGTTTTGATTTACCTCCTTTAGTGCAGAAGTTTATTGCTGTTTTGCAGGCTAATCCCAAATACTGCTTTGGTTTGGTAACAATGGGAGGTAATCAAGGGCGTGCATTGAAACATATGCAGCTGTTATTGGCAAAAAAAGAAATACAGCTTGATTATGCGGATGCAATTATTATGCCCGATAATTTTTTTGTGACGCCTCCTGCTAAAGCAAGAAGTATGCTAATAGAGGCTGATCAAAAGCTGCAGTCAATACTGACCTATCTGCATAAGCGTAAACAAGATACGACTCAATGTGAAGAAAAAACGTTGTGGAAGTATGGAGGCGTAGCTTTAGGTTGGTGGTATATGCGCAATATATTGAATATTGAGAAATTAGAGCTTGATTTCAGTAAATGCATTAGCTGCGGTAAATGTGTTAAAGTTTGCCCTGTAGGAAATATTACCATGCAGGACGGAAAGCCAGTTTCCGGCAATCAATGTGCGACTTGCTTTGCATGTGTGCGTTGGTGTCCTAAACATGCTTTGAAGTTAGGCGGCAAAGGTGCGTCTGACAAGAAAAATTATGTTAATCCTAATATCAACATCCAAGAATTATTTTCACAGGAGGCAAAATAAATGAAAGAATATAATCAAGTAAATGATGCTATGCTGGCGGAATTACGTGCTGCATTAGGTGAAGAAAATGTTTTAACTGCTCCGGAGAAGTTGGATCAATACAAGACTGATGAAGAAACTGACTCTCGTCGTTTCCATCTTCCTGAAGCCATTGTTCGTCCTGCTAATGCGGAAGAGGTTGCTGCTGTTGTGAAGCTGTGTAACAAATACAATGTACCTGTAACTGTTCGTAGTGGCGGTACCAGCTTAGCTGATGGTGCGATTGCTGTTTGCGGCGGTATCGTACTTCTGATGGAACGCATGAATAAAATTATTGAAATGAATGCTGATGCTATGTATATGGTAGTTGAAGCAGGTGTGCGTACTATCGATATTCAAAAAATGGCTAATGAAGCAGGCTATTTATATGCAGGTGACCCGTGCAGTGCTGAAAGCTGCTTAATCGGCGGTAATTTAGCAACTAATGCCGGTGGTAATAAAGCTGTTCGTTATGGCGTAACCCGTAATCAGGTTTATAGCTTAGAAATGGTAACTCCAACAGGTGAAATTGTTGAAGTAGGTGCAAGACTTAAAAAATGTAGCACAGGTTATTGCATGGAACAATTGGTAATGGGTAGTGAAGGTACTTTAGGCATCATCACTAAAGCAACATTAAAATTGCAACCGCTACCTCCGTATCGTTTTGATTTGCTGGCTGTTTTCCAAGATGCTGTACAAGCTTTGAGTGTTGTCCCGCAGGTTATTAAAGCAGGCATCAATCCTACTAGTATCGAATATATGGATAACTCTTATGTACGTTCTACTTCTGAATTTTTGGAATTCAAAGGTGCTCCGCATATGGAAGACGGCATTTATGTTATCATTACCGTTGAAACCTATAATGAAGACGAATTAGATATGAAAATGGAACAATTGGACGAAATCTGCGAAGCCGCAGGTGCTGTTGACGTTCTGGAAGCAGATGACCGTATCTGGGCTATGCGCCGTAACTGCCAAGAATCTGTTAGCCTCGTCAGCAAGGTTTCTATTACCGATGACGTTGTTGTTCCTGTAGATAAAATTGCTCACGTTATTGATAAGATCATGGCTATTGGTGCTAAATATCCGTTCCAAGTACCTGTAAAAATTAATGCACATATTGGCGACGGCAATCTGCACTTAGTCCTGTGCAAATGCGATATGTCCGATGAAGAATGGGAGAAAAATGTGCATGACTTCCACGAAGAAGTTTATGCTTATGTTTATGGACAAGGCGGACGCCTAGCAGGTGAACATGGTATTGGTGCTAAGAAGTTGGAATACATGGAAGAATTCACTCCTGCAGGTGAGTTGGATTTAATGCGTAAAATTAAATTAGCTTGGGATCCTAATATGATTTTGAATCCTGGTAAAGTTTTCAATGCGTAAACAGTGAATTATTGTTACGCTAGAAATATAGCTGAAGTTGTACTTTAGCGATGTGTCACGCCTGCTATTCGCTATCTGATAGTAAAAGAAGCATGGAAGAATTGTAGAAAAGAGAGGATTGAAGAACATGACGCAAACACATACTTATAACCCTGTAACAGAAGAAGTTTTAGCAGCATTACGTGCTGCTTTAGGTGAGGAATTTGTTAAAAATGATCCGGAAACCTTGGAGCGTTATAAAACTGACGAAGAACCAGATCCGCACTATCATCACTTGCCGGAAGTAGTTGTATTACCTGGTAATACAGAAGAAGTAGCTGCAGTAATGAAACTTGCTAATAAATTTTTAGTACCGGTTACTCCGCGTAGTGCAGGTACCAGTGTATCTTGTGGTGCAATTCCTGTTTGCGGTGGCATTGTGCTTTTGCTGGAACGTATGGATAAAATTTTGGAAATGAATGAAGATGCTATGTACATGGTGGTTGAAGCTGGTGCTAGAACATCTGAAATTCAAGCAAAAGCTAATGAAGCAGGCCTACTGTATGCAGGTGATCCGTGTAGTGCTGAAAGCTGCTTAATCGGTGGTAACATTGCAACTAATGCCGGTGGCAACAAGGCTGTACGTTATGGTACTACCCGCCATCAGGTTTATTCTATTGAAGTAGTAACTCCGCAAGGTGAAATCGTAGAATTAGGTGGTCGCCTGAAAAAATGTAGTACTGGTTATTGTCTGGACCAATTAATTATGGGCAGTGAAGGAACCTTAGGTATTATTACTAAAGCAACATTGAAACTGTTACCATTGTGTCCGTATCGTATTGATATTTTGGCCATCTTTACTGATATTAATAAAGCCGTAGATTTAGTGCCCCGTTTAATAAAGGCTGGTTTAAATCCTACTAGTGTAGAATTTATGGATAATGGCTTCGTCCGTGCAGCTAGTGATTATGCTGAGCTGCGTCTGCCGCATTATGAAGATGGCAGCTATGTTATCGTTACCGTCGAGACCTTTAATGAAGATGAACTTGATTTAAAGATGGAACAATTAGATGAAATTTGCACTGAATGTGGTGCGACTGATGTAGTTGAGGCTGATGAACGTGTTTGGAAGGTTCGTCGTAGCTGCTTGGAGGGTGCAAAAGCTTTAAGTAGAGTTTCTACTTCTGACGATTTCGTTGTTCCTGTAGATAAAATCGCTGTTTGCTTAGAGCATCTGATGGAGGTTTCTAAGGATTATGATTTCAAATGTATGTGCTTAGCTCATGCCGGTGATGGTAATCTTCATTTCAGCATTTTAAAAATGGATATGAGTGATGAAGAATGGGAAAGACAATTACATGCATTCCATGAAATCTGTTATGCTTATGTTTATAGCTTAGGTGGCCGCTTATCAGGGGAGCACGGTATCGGTGCGAAAAAACTGGAAGCTTTGGCAACCTGCTGTGATCCGGTAGAAATGTCTATTATGCAGACCATTAAACGTGCTATGGACCCCAATAATATTCTTAACCCCGGTAAATTAATTAACGCATAAGGAAAAATTTATTAAGCCGTCTGACTTTTGTTAGTCAGACGGCTATTTTTACGGAATTTTTACGCCGTAGGGTAATATTTTAACAGCATTTTTACGCCCTTTGGATATACAATAATGATACCAAAGAAATAAACTGCAGGTATTTCTTTGGGAATGATGTTTAGATGACAAAGAGGAGTTTTGAAAATGCTTGATTTATATTTGGGCTTACTCTTGGCTGTATTGATTTTGGCATATTTAGTTTATGCACTATGCAATCCGGAGGAATTTTAAGATGAATAAAGACTATATCTTATTTTTGGGATTTATGCTAGTCCTGTTAGCAACTAGCGTACCTTTAGGCAAATATTTGGCTAAGGTATATCAATTAAAACCTGTTGTAGGTGATAAAATTTTTACTCCGTTGGAAAATGCTTTATACAAAATTATGGGTGTTAACCAATGGGAAGGAATGAATTGGAAACAATATTCCTGGCATTTAATCGCATTTAACGTTTTAGGCTTTTTGCTTTTGTTTGTAATGCAATTAGTTCAGGCTTGGCTGCCGTTGAACTTGGAGCATTTAGGTAATGTAGAAAGCTGGCATTTAGCTTTTAATACTGCCTCCAGTTTTATGACTAACACTAACTGGCAATCTTATGGCGGTGAAACAACTTTGAGCTATTTCACCCAAATGGCCGGCTTAACTGTGCAGAATTTCGTTTCTGCAGCCACTGGTGTTGCTGTAGCCATTGCGTTGATTCGTGGTTTGATTAACAGAGGCACTGACAACCTGGGTAACTTCTATGTGGATTTAACTCGTTCTGTAACCAGAGTATTTCTGCCGATGTGCGTTGTATTTGCTTTGGTTTTGGTTGCTTGCGGCGTTCCGCAAAACCTGAATGCTTATCCTCATGTAACTACTTTGGAGGGTGTTGAACAAATCATTGCTACCGGCCCTGTTGCTTCTCAGGAAGCTATCAAGCTGTTAGGTACTAACGGCGGTGGTTTCTTCAATGCAAACTCTGCTCATCCTTATGAAAACCCGACTCCGTTTACTAACTTCTTGGAAATGTATTCCATCTTAATTGTATCCGCTGCTCTCCTGACCTGCTATGGTGAGATGTGTGGTTCTAAAAAACAAGGTTATGCAATTTTGGCTTCCATGAGCATTCTCTTCACTTTGATGTTCGGTATCTGCTATTGGGCAGAAAGCAGTGGCAACAATATCTTAGCTGCTTATAATCTGAGTGGTGCAACTGCTATGGAAGGTAAAGAGGTCCGTTTTGGCATTGGTTCTTCTACCTTGTTTACTACTGTTACTACTGCTGCTTCTTGCGGTGCAGTTAACTCTTGGCATGATTGCTTAACTGGTATCGGCGGTTTGGTGCCGATGCTGCAAATGATGTTAGGCGAAATCGTTTACGGTGGTACTGGCGCAGGCTTCTATGGTATGTTGCTGTATGTATTCATCACTGTATTCATCATCGGTTTGATGGTTGGTCGTACTCCTGAATATTTAGGTAAAAAAGTAGAATCTAGAGAAATCGTATTTACTATCGTTGGTTTACTGATTCCGTCCATTACTGTGCTGGGCTTTAGTGCTGCTGCTTCTGTATTAGATGTAGGCTTATCCGGTATCAGTCAGCCTGGTCCTCATGGCTTAAGTGAAGTTCTGTACGCTTATGCTTCTGGCGCAGGTAACAATGGTAGTGCTTTCGGTGGCTTAGGTGCTAACTGTCCTTGGTATAACGTCACTATCGGTTTAGCAATGCTGATTGGTCGTTTTGGTGTAATCGTTCCTGTCCTGGCTATTGCAGGTAGTATGTCTACTAAGAAAATTACTCCAGCAAGTGCAGGTACCTTTGATACCGGTAGTGTTTTGTTCGCACTTCTGCTTTGCGGCATCATCTTATTAGTTGGTGCTTTGACTTTCTTCCCTGCTTTGGCATTAGGCCCTGTTGTGGATCATCTCTTTATGTTGCAAGGAAAAGTATTTTAATGGAGGATGATGAATTATGAAAAAACAAGAGTCTGCCACTCTTGATAACGCAATTATCAAGGAAGCAGTGATAAATTCTTTTAAAAAGCTTAGCCCTAAGATTCAATGGCGTAATCCTGTTATGTTCATTGTTTATGTTGGTGCTTTTCTGGTAGCATTGATTACTATCAGTAATTTTATGAACGGCGAAACAGAACGTGGTTTATTCAACTTACATTTGGATATTTGGTTATGGTTCACTGTTCTGTTTGCAAACTTTGCTGAAGCTGTTGCTGAAGGTAGAGGTAAAGCTCAGGCACAAAGCTTGCGTAGCACTCGTACTTCTATTCAAGCCCGTAAATTACTGGATGACGGCAGTGAAGTTATGGTAACTTCTGACCAAATCCGTATGGGCGATGTAATTTATGTAAAAGCCGGGGAGTTGATTGCTAACGATGGCGAAATCATTGAAGGTATGGCTTCTGTTGATGAAAGTGCTGTTACTGGTGAATCTGCTCCTGTTATTCGTGAAGCAGGTGGCGACCGCAGTGCTGTTACCGGCGGTACCAAGGTTCTGTCCGACTGGATTAAAGTTCGTGTAACTGCTAACCCTGGTGAAACCTTCCTTGATAAAATGATTAGCCTTGTTGAAGGTGCTCAAAGACAAAAAACTCCGAACGAAATTGCTTTGACTTTGTTGTTAGTTGGTTTGTCCATTATCTTCGTTGTAGCTGTTGCTACTCTGGAACCTTTCGCTATTTATTCTGGCGGCTTGCTGAGCATTCCTGCATTGATTGCTTTGTTGGTCTGCTTGATTCCTACTACTATCGGTGGTCTGCTCTCTGCAATCGGTATCGCTGGTATGGATCGTCTGCTGAGCCGTAACGTACTGGCTATGAGTGGTCGTGCAGTTGAAGCTGCCGGCGACGTAAACGCTCTGCTACTGGATAAAACCGGTACAATTACTATTGGTAACCGTATGGCAATTAATTTTCTGCCTGCACCTAATATTTCTATTGAAGAAATGGCCGAAGCTGCTTGTTTAGCTTCTCTGCCTGATGAAACTCCTGAAGGTCGTAGTATTGTTACTCTGGCTGATAAAAAATATGGTGTAAGAATGACCCGTCAAGAAAGCAAAGGCGAATTCGTTCCGTTCTCTGCAATGACTCGTATGAGTGGTATTATTCTTTCTGATTGCCGTATCTTTAAAGGCGCGGAAGATGCTATGCAAAAATATATTCAACAAGAAAATGGCTTCTTCCCTGAACATGTTGTTAAAGACTGTGTAAGCATTGCTAACGAAGGTGGTACTCCGTTGGTAGTTGTTAAAGATAATGTAGTTATGGGTGTTATCCATTTAAAGGATATTGTAAAAGGCGGTATTAAAGAGCGTTTTGAGCAATTACGTAAAATGGGTATTAAAACAGTTATGATTACCGGTGATAACCGTTTGACTGCTGCAGCAATTGCTGCTGAAGCAGGTGTTGATGATTATCTGGCAGAAGCTACTCCTGAATCTAAGCTGAAAATGATTAAAAAATATCAGGATGATGGTATGCTGGTTGCTATGACCGGTGATGGTACCAACGATGCTCCTGCACTGGCACAAGCTGATGTAGGTGTAGCAATGAACAGTGGTACTCAAGCTGCTAAAGAAGCAGGTAACATGGTTGACTTAGATAGTGACCCTACTAAATTGATTGATATTGTTGCCATCGGCAAACAATTACTGATGACTCGTGGTAGTTTGACTACTTTTAGTATTGCAAACGACGTAGCTAAATACTTCGCTATTTTGCCGGCAATGTTTGCTTCTATCTATCCTCCGCTGGGTGCTTTGAATATTATGGGACTTACCTCTCCTGATAGTGCAATCTTAAGTGCGATTATTTTCAACGCCTTAATCATTATCTTCTTGATTCCGTTGGCTATGCATGGTGTTGCTTATAAACCTATCGGTGCAGACGCTATTCTGAAACGCAACCTGTTGATTTATGGTGTAGGCGGTATCATTGCTCCGTTCCTGGGCATTAAGATTATTGATATGATTTTAGCTGCTCTTGGTATCGCTTAAAGGAGGTTAAGTAGGATGCAGATTATGAAGGCTTTACGTGCCGTTTTAATAATGACTTTTGTATGTGGTATTGTTTATCCTTTGGCTATGACTGGTATTAGCCAAATAATCTTTCCATATACCGCAAATGGCAGTATAATAGAAAAAAATGGTCAAGCTGTAGGTTCTGAGTTAATTGGCCAGGAATTTAAAAGTGACAAATATTTTAGTGGTCGTCCTTCCGCTAACGGTTATGATGCTGCTAACTCTGGTGGTACTAACTATGGTGCTATCAATGCTAAATTAAAAGAGCAGGTTGAAAAGGGTGCTGCCGATGTAAGAAAAGCGTATGCGTTATCTGCTAACGATGCTGTACCGACTGTTATGGTTACTAACTCCGCAAGCGGTATAGATCCGCACATGACTTCGGAAGCCATTAAAATGCAAGCTAAACGTGTTGCTGCAGCAAGAAATATGGATGTGGATTCTGTAATGAAATTAATTGATGCCAATACGGAAGCTCCTGTTTTAGGATTTATGGGCGATAGCAGAGTTAATGTTTTAAATCTGAATTTAGCTTTAGATGCGGTTCAAGGTAAATAATAATTTAGAAAAATATAAAAATACAACTAAAAATATGAATATCTACAAATAGGGCTGCCTGGCAGCCTTATTTGTGTATTTATTTTAGAAAGGTTAGAAGCATGGATACTAATGATAGTGTAAAAAAAGCTCGTGTTGAAGCAGTCCTTAAAAAGGCACAACAAGAAGAAAGAGGTAAGCTGACAGTTTTCTTAGGTGCTGCTGCCGGTGTAGGTAAAACTTATGCCATGTTAAAAGCAGCTCATGAAAAATTAGCTGAAGGTGTCGATGTTGTCATCGGTTTATCTGTCAGTCATGAGCGTAAGGAAACCGCTGTTTTAGAGGAAGGCCTGCCGGTTGTTCCACAGCAGAAAATAGTTTATCAGGGTCATACTCTGGAGGAATTTGACTATGCTGCTGTTATTAAGCGTCATCCGCAGCTGGTTATTATCGATGAATTAGCCCATACCAATGTTCCTGGTTCTCATTTTTGCTATCGTTATAACGATATTGAGGAAATTCTGCGTGCCGGTATTGATGTTTATACTGCCTTAAACATTCAGCATTTGGCCAGCATGAATGATGTTGTGGCTAAAATTACCGGTACAGTGGTACGTGAAACTGTGCCTGATGATTTCGTGGCTAAGGCTGATGCGGTACAGTTAATCGATATTCCTACAGAAGAATTGCAAAAGCGTTTGCGTGAGGGTAAGGTTTATAAGCCTGCCGAAGCTAGTCGTGCTTTAAAGAGCTTCTTCCGTCAGGGTAATATCAGTGCTTTACGTGAATTGGCTTTACGCTATACTGCAGCTCGTGTTGATGAAGCGACTACCGAGTATATGCGTTTACATTCTATTAGTGGTCCGTGGCCTGCTTCCGGCCGTGTTATGGTTTGTGCAGGGTACAGTCCTTTTGCCGCCCAGTTGATTTTGAATGGTCATCGTATGGCGCAAGGACTGCATTCTGAATTATTAGTTGTAAATATTGAAACACCACATTCCCGTTTTCCGGTAGGCGATAAGGAAAGAGAACGTGTTTGGAAAAACTTTAAATTAACTCATGATCTTGGCGGTAAAGTGTTGAGTGTTTTTGGTGAAGATGTTGTAGAAACAATATTGGAAACGGCACGTCAAAATAATGTTACGGCTATCGTAATCGGTAAATCTAAACGTACTAGCTGGCGTGACTACTTCCGTCGTACTATTGTTGACCGCTTAATAGATCGTAGTGATATTATTCCTGTTTATGTTTTAAAGGCGGCTACTGCTGAGGATGAGGGTTCTTTTGTTAATACGAAAAAGGTGCCGAAAAAATTCTTACATTGGCAGCAGATTGGTTATTCTGCTTTGATGGTGGCTGCAGTTACATTAGGTATGGTAGGCTTAAGCCGCTATATGGAATTAGTGAACGTAGCCCTCTTATATCTGTTACCTGTTTTGATTAGTGCTATGTGGTGGGGACGCAAGGCTTCTTATATTACAGCTTTATTAAGCATTTTAGCTTTTGAATTTTTCTTCCTGGCTCCGACTTATACTTTTAAGGTTGATAATTTGCGTTACATTTGGAGCTTTATGATTTTCTTTGTGGCTGCTTCTGTTATCGGTAAACGTACTGAAAGCCTGAAAAAAGAAATTTTTGTTACAGCACGTAGAGAGCGTGACATTAACAGCCTGTACCAATTCAGCAAGGATGTCGCTGTTGGCGATGATATGGAATCTATTGTAAAGTCCTTTGCTGAGCATGTCGGCAAAAATATGAAACGTGATTTGTATATTATTTTGCCGGATAAGGATAAAGAATTAAAAGTAAAGACAGCTTTTGATGCCAGTGAGTTTGTTGTGAAGAATGATATGAAAATTGCTGATGCGGAAATGGTTGTGGCCAATTGGTGTTGGCATAATGGACGTATCGCTGGTTCGTCTACAGATACTTTACCGACTGCTCGTAATTTATTCTTACCTGTTTTAAAAGAACATACTGTTTTGGCAGTTGTAGCAGTCGATGTGGAGAATGAGTTGTTATCTCCGGAGGAACGTACATTATTAGAAGCTTGGCTTGGATTACTGAGTGTGCTTTTACAAAAAGCACAGTTGGCACAGCAGAGTAAAGAAATCGAGATTTTGCAGGAGTCCGATAAATTACGTACTGCTTTATTTAATTCTATTTCTCATGAGCTGAAAACGCCTATGGCTGGTATTATCGGGGCGATTGATACTTTACAGGATAAGCGTATTGAGTGCACTGATGCTATGCGTCAGGAACTGTTTAATACCATTAGTGAAAGTAGCAGCCGTATGGAAAGAATTATTGAAAATTTACTTGATACTGCACGTATTGCCAGTGGTATGATAAAATTAAAATGTGACTGGTGTGATCTGGAAGAAATTATCGGCGGTGCTTTACGTAAATGGGGTGCTTCTGCTAAAAATTATACTATTACTTGTGATTTGCCGGATGATTTACCTTTGTTCGAAGGCGATGGTGGCTTATTGGAGCATGTAGTTTTGAATTATGTAGATAATGCTGCTAAATATTCTCCTGAGGGCAGCACGATTTTATTACGCGGCCGTGCTGATAAAGAATCTGTGACTTTGTTTGTTATTGATGAAGGTTATGGTTTCCAAGATGAAGATCAGCCACATATTTTTGAAAAATTCTATCGGGCAAAATGCACTGACAGAGTGCGCGGAACCGGCTTAGGCCTGGCAATCTGCAAAACTATTGTTGAAGCTCATGGCGGCACTGTGTGGGCAGAGCATAGACAGGATAAAGCAGGAAGTGTATTTGCCTTTAAATTGCCTTTAAAGCATAAAGAGGGTGAAGAACATGACGGAAAATAAAAAATTAAAGATTTTAGTCATTGATGATGAAATGCAGATTCGCAAATTGTTAGAAATGGCATTGGAATCCTATGGCTATGAGGCTGCGTTAGCTGAAAATGGCAAGGAAGGCTTAATGAAGGCTGCTACAATCCATCCAGATTTAGCTATTGTTGATTTAGGACTACCTGATATGGATGGCAAAGAGGTCGTTAGCAGTTTGCGTGAATGGACGGATATTCCAGTAATTGTTCTGACTGCCAGAGAGCAAGAGCAGGAGAAAATCTTGGCTCTGGATGAAGGCGCTGATGATTATATTACTAAGCCCTTTAGTATGGGCGAATTAATGGCACGGATGCGTGTCTGCCTGCGTCGTGCATCTCATAATGATGACCAATCTACGATGCTTGTTTGTGGTGGTATCGCAATGAACCTGATGAAGCATTCTGTAACCGTTGACGGACGCGATGTAAAGCTTACGCCGACTGAATATGATTTATTGAAATATATGATGCAGCATGCAGGTAGCGTTCTAACTCATAAACAGATTGTTAAAGCAGTCTGGGGCTCTGAAAATGAAAGCTTCCAACATTATCCGCGTGTTTATATGCGTCAATTACGCCGTAAAATTGAAGAGGATTCTGCACAGCCGCGTTATTTACTGACGGAGGTAGGTATTGGCTACCGTTTATCTAGTGGAGATAATAATGGCTAATTTTCTTAAAGCCGTTTGTTTAAGGCAGGACTTTTAAGCTTTACAGCGAAATAGTACTATTATATATCTTTTTTTAAGGAGCAGATAAATGAGTACATTCGCCAAGGTCTTGTTGGCAACTGATTTGACGCCGCAGGCCGAAAAATTGCCGGAGTGTCTGTTTAGCTTGTGCCCCGATACGGAAACGGAAGTGGTTCTGGCGTACGTTTTTGATGATGACGATGACGCCGACCCCGACGGTAGTAAATATAAAAAAGTTCGCAGCCGTTTAGAAGGGTATAAAAATGATTTGCAGCAAGCAGGCTATGAAGAAGTTTCTATACATACACCTATAGGTAATACTAGTAGAGCCTTGATTAAGTTGGCTGATGATGAAGAGGTAGATTTAATCCTTTTAGCGTCCCACCGCAAAGGATTCCTAAAACGCACTTTATTAGGCAGTACAACATTTGAAATGGCACATGCTGTGGAGGTGCCGCTTTTAATCAATAAGGATGATGAAGAGGAAGAAAATGTCAACCTGTTGGAAACAGTGTTGGTCCCTACGGATTTTTCCCGTAAGTCTTTAGAGGCTCTGAATATTATCCGTACTTTGCGTGAATTTGTCGGCAAGGTTTTATTTGTTCATGTTATTGAACACAGCCGCAATAAGCACGATTATAAGGAAAAGTATGGCAGTGCAATGCTGTTTTTAAAAGAATTAGTCGATGAGATGAAGATTTTCGGTATTGAAGCTGATTATCGTATTTCTCATGGTGTCGCTTCGAAAAAAATTTCTGCTATTTGTGACCGCGATGATGTTAGTATGATTATGATGACTAAAACAGGTGCAGATATGACTAATGGCGACGAATTAGGCAGTACCTCTGAGCATTTGGTGCTGAATTCTGATTGTGCTATTATGTTACTTCCGGCAGAAGATCCTGATGACGAAGAGTAAAAATATTGTTTTTAAATTCCGTTGCTGCTTTTGCAGTAACGGAATTTTTACTCTCCTGGGTGTTTGTTATATCTTTTATAAAAAAGTATAAAAATTTGTAAAAAACTACTTGACGAACTTTACTTTTATTAGTATAATAATACTCGCAGTTGCATTACTGTGAGTACTTCATGTGCTGGCAAAATTAAAAAAAGTTTATTTTCATCAACCTGGAGAGATGACCGAGTGGTTGAAGGTGCACGCCTGGAAAGCGTGTGTACGGGAAACCGTACCGAGGGTTCGAATCCCTCTCTCTCCGCCATTTAAACTGCCGCACTGAGCGGTTTTTTTATTATCAATATTAAATATTGTTTCTCTGTAGGGCTGTAAACCTGGGTCCTACGCAATGGGAGCCTGTGAACCAGGTCAGGTCCGGAAGGAAGCAGCCTTAAGCGGATACTTTCATGTGCCGTGGGGAAGCCCGTGTTTGCAGTCCTACAGGGAAATAACCGCACTGAGCTTATGCTCAGTGCTTTTTTTATTTTCGGGAAACATGGCGGTTAAGATATTTGCTATAAATATTCTAACAAGCTATAAAAATAGCATCTTTTTGACTTGAACACTAAAATAAAGCGAAAAAGGTATATAAAAACCTAGCAGTTTACGATATAATAAGATAATACGTTAGTATATATTGTAGTAATTAATGTGAAAAGGGGAGAGTGTTAAATGGCATATATGGCCTTGTATCGTCAATGGCGACCGCAGAATTTTGATTCTTTGATAGGTCAGCAGGCGATTAAAACAGCTCTGACTAATGCTTTAAGTACCGGGCGTATTGCACATGCTTATTTGTTTACCGGTCCGCGTGGTACAGGTAAAACCAGTACAGCACGTATTTTAGCAAAGGCCTTGAACTGTGAGCAGGGACCTACACCTACTCCCTGTGACCATTGTGATAATTGTCAGCGTATTACAGCAGGGACTTCTATGGATGTTATTGAAATAGATGCTGCTTCTAATCGAGGTATAGATGAAATAAAAACTCTACGCGATCAACTGGCCTTTGCACCTGTTAATAGCCGTTACAAGGTTTACATCATCGACGAAGTACATATGCTGACTACAGAAGCATTTAATGCTTTACTTAAAAGCTTAGAAGAACCGCCTGAACATGTAGTCTTTATTTTAGCGACAACAGATCCGCATAAGGTACCGGCAACAATTCATTCCCGTTGTCAGCGTTTTGATTTCCGTCGTGTAACTGTTGAAGATATTATAGAGCATCTGGCGATGGTTGCTCAAGCCAGCAATATTGCTATTGATCAAGAGGCCTTACGTTTGATTGCAATTCAAGCTGAAGGTGGTATGCGTGATGCCTTGAGCCTTTTAGATCAATGCGGTGTTATGAGTAAAAATATTACTACCACCACTGTTCGTGAGGTTTTAGGTATTGTTGGTCGTGAAGCTTTACGTGATTTAGCGGCTTCTATCGGCAGACAGGATTTATCTGCTGCTTTAGAAAAATTAAATTTTCTTCTTGAGCAGGGTAAAGATGTTCGTCAGGTTATATCTGAGCTGGCTGAATATCTGCGTGCTTTATTGTTATACAAAACAGCTCCGTCATTTGCAGAAATATATTTAACAGATACTGAAGAGGCCTTAGCTCAAGGAGCTGTCTTGTTTAGTGAAGAACGGCTTTTAGCTGCTGAGGAACGGTTACATACTGCTGCAGGTGAATTACGTGGAACAATCAAGCCGCGTATTACAGCAGAACTGTGCCTGATTGATTTATGCCGTATAGAAGGAAGTACATTGGCTGCTTTATGTGCCCGGGTGGAGCAGTTAGAGCACAAATTGGCCTATGGTGTGCCGACTGCTTATACTCCGTCTGTACAACCACCATATGTAGACACAGCTGCTCAACAAAATATTGAACAGCAGGTATCGCAGCAAGTTGTAGTGGTACCAAAGGCTCAGGAAAAAGCTAAACAGTATATTGATGATTATAATGACTTTTTAGATAATATACCGGAGGAAGAGGAGCCACCATCTATGGAAGAGCTTGCTTCTTTGAGTACTACTCCGCCACAGAAGAATGAAAGTGTTGTTCAACATGTAGCTAATTCCAAAATAAAAGCGGTGCCTCCTAAAGCAGTTGAAATAGCTGCTAAGTCTAAGATGCAGAATAAAAGCAACGAGGACGCCGCTGATGGAGGAGAATATGCAGGTGATATCGCTGCCGGTGAAGATTATTGGAATATGGCACTTGAGATTTTAAATAATGAAAATAAAAGAGCTATGGTTTCCCTTTCTAAAAACGGACGTGTCTACAGCTTCGTTAATGGATTGCTACGGATAGCATTTGAAAAAGAATTCTTAGCGGATCGTATGAATAAAGATGATTATCGTCAGGCTTTCGAGGATGCTTTATTACGTGTAGCACGTCAGCCGATTCGTGTGGAAGCAGGTCCTGCAAAGAAGTTTAAGCAGTTGCAAAATCAGTATGTGGATAGTAAGCCTAAGTCTGTAGCAAATACTGCATCAGCTGAGGTTGCTTCTGTAGTTGATGAACAAAATTTACCGGAAAAACTCCGTAAGGCTATGGATGTTTTTGGTGGTAAAATTACGATTAATAATTAAGGTATAAAGCCATTTTGCGGCTTAATATATAAAATAATTTTTTGAAGATATTTAAGGAGGAATTTAATTATGTTTCCTGGTGGCATGGGTAATATGCAAGCAATGATGAAAAAAGTACAAAAAATGCAATCTGATATGGCTAAAATGCAAGAAGATTTAAAAAGCCGTACTGTAGAAGCTTCTGTTGGCGGTGGTGCTGTAACTGTTGTTATCAGCGGTAAAAAAGAATTGAAGTCCATTAAAATTAATCCGACAGCTGTAGATCCAGAAGATGTAGAAATGTTAGAAGATATGATTTTGACTGCTGTTAACGATGGTATGAAGCAAATCGACGAACTGACTGAAAAAGAAATGGCCAAAGTTACCGGCGGCATGAAATTACCGGGAATGTTCTAATTATGGCAAGGATGATCAAACCGCTGGCTAATCTTTATGAGCAGCTGCGGAGATTGCCCGGAGTCGGTTCTAAAACAGCAATGCGTTTGGCTTATCATATTATTGATATGCCGGCGGATGAAGTACAGCAATTAGCGGTGGCACTGCAGAATGCTAAACAGGAAATACATTACTGTAGCAAATGCTATAATCTGACAGATGGCGATATTTGCGAAATCTGTCGTGATAGCTCACGTGATCAATTTACGATTTGCGTTGTAGAACAGCCGCAGGATATTGCCGCAATGGAAAGAAGTCACGGTTATCGCGGCTTATACCATGTTTTGCATGGCGTTCTTTCTCCGTTAGATGGTATCGGTCCTGATAAGTTGCGTATTAAGGAGCTGTTTCAACGCTTACAAAGCGAATCTATCAGTGAGATTATTATCGCAACCAATTCTGACGTTGAAGGTGAAGCTACTGCTACCTATTTGGCTCAGCTTTTAAAACCAATCGGTATCACCGTCAGTCGTATTGCTCATGGTCTGCCCATGGGTGGTGACTTGGAATATGCTGATGAGGTAACTTTATCAAAAGCTTTGGAAAATAGACGTACTATGTAAAGAAAGGCCGCTGAAATTGAATAATGGATATTTTAAATAATATTGCAACATCCATCGGATTAGGTTCTCTGGATAGTGTTGCTTCTAATGTAGGCTTAGACCCAATTGGGTCCTTGGGACCATTGATTATCGGCGTTATTTTATTGCTGATTATCGTAAAATTACTTTCTATGCCGTTTAAGTTGGTATGGAACGGTATTTATGGTGCAGCTCTACTTTGGATTATTAATCTGCTTGGTTCTTTTGTTGGTTTTAATTTAAAAATTACAGTTATTAAAGCGTTGATTGCGGGATTTTTTGGTGTCCCTGGTGCTTTAGCTGTAATTTTATATGAATTATTTGTATAATTTTAGGAGGGGTAATAAATGACTGCGTTATATAAAGCAATGACTATCGCCGGTAGTGATACTAGCGGCGGTGCTGGTATGGAAGCTGATATGAAAACATTTGAGGAATTGGGTGTATACGGTATGACCGCATTGACCTGTATTGTAGCACAGGATCCTCATGCTGATTGGTTCCATAATGTTTATCCTATTGATTTACCTATCATTGAAAAACAACTGACTACTATTTTAGATGGTATCGGTGTAGATTCTATGAAGACCGGTATGCTGGGCAGTGCTGCCTTAGTCGAATTAGTAGCGGCTACTATCGATAAATATGAACTGCGTAATGTAGTTATCGATCCGGTAATGGTTTGCAAGGGTGTGGACGCTATTATGGTTCCTGATGCAGCAGCAGCTATTAAAAAATTGCTTGTTAAACGTTGTGATATTATTACACCGAATACTATCGAAGCTGCGTATTTAGCAGATATGGCTTCTGTAAAAACTATTGAGGACATCAAAGAAGCTGCAGGACGCATTAAAGAACTGGGTGCAAAAAATGTTGTTATTAAAGGCGGCGAACGTATGGATAGCGATGAAGCAGTAGATATTTTCTATGATGGTCATGATTTTGTAGAAATGTCCATTAAGAAAATTTATCCGTCTTATAACCATGGCGCAGGATGCACTTATTCTGCAGCTATTACTGCAGGCTTAGCTAATGGGCTGACCATGTTGGAAGCAGTACAGCAAGCTAAAGCTTTTGTTACTGCGGCTTTGAAGCATTCCTTTGTTTTGAACAAATTTACCGGCTGCACTAACCATACTGCATTTAAAAAATATGGTGCACAATAAGTAAACTAATAAAGATACCATTAAACTCCCGTTAAGGCTTATGTTTTAGCGGGAGTTTTTACTTATTGAATAGCAATAAATAGTATATGCTGTTTTTGTGTTCTGTATACAAAAGGTGTACAGATACATGATTTTTAACCATTATTTTGCTGAAAATACATAATATCTTCCTAGCTTTATTTGGGAAAAACAGCATAAATCTACGGCTTTTAAGGGTTTTATAGAGAATATCCTCTGGAGGAAAACACTGGAAAATATATTGTATACAATTGAGGAATACTGTATACAATCTGACTTTTATGTATGCTTTTTGCTATAATAGCTTGTAAAAGAATTTAAGTGTATTTATAGGGGGTTTTGGTTTTGAATTTATCAACTAAGATTTTAATAGGCTTGGCATTAGGTATTGTTGCCGGCTTGGAATTGGGAGCTGACGGTGCTGCTTTTGCAAAGACATGGATTGGACCGTTAGGCACTATTTTTATGAACATGATCAAAATGGTCATCGTTCCCTTGGTATTCTCCAGTTTGGTAATCGGTGTTACTAGCTTAGGTGACATCAAGAAAGTAGGCCGTATCGGTATTAAAACTATTGGCTATTATTTCGCAACTACTGCTTTTGCGATTATTATAGGTTTGGCAATCGGTACTATCATGCAACCGGGCGTTGGCTTACATATGCCTGTAGATACAGCTAAGGTTACTGCTAAAGCAGCTCCGCCGATTATGCAGGTTATCGTTGACATTTTCCCGACTAACCCGTTGCAAGCAATGGTTAGTGCTAATATGCTGCAAATCATTGTTTTTGCTTTGTTCGTAGGTGTTGGTATTACTGCAGTTGGTGAAAAAGCTGACTATCTGAAGCATACTATTGACGGTTTAGCAGAAGTTTCTTATAAAATCGTTGGTATTATCATGTCTGTTGCTCCTATCGGTGTATTCGGCTTGATTACTCCTGTTGTTGCTGCTAACGGTCCTTCTGTGCTGTTGCCGCTGTTGAAGGTTGTTATTGCCGTTTACTTGAGCTGCCTGCTGCATGCTGTAATCGTTTACGGTGCTTTAGTGAAATTCATCGGTGACATGAGCCCGATTAAATTTATGAAGGGTGTAGCTCCTGCTTCTCTGATGGCATTCAGCTCCTGTTCTTCCGGTGGTACTTTGCCGCTGACTATGAGCTGCGTGCAAAAACTGGGTGTTTCTAAAGAAGTATCTAGCTTCGTTCTGCCTTTGGGTGCTACCATTAACATGGATGGTACTGCTGCTTATCAAGGTGTATGTGCCCTGTTCATCGCCCAATTATATGGTATTGATTTGAGTGCTTCTCAATATGTAACCATAATTGTTACCGGTACCTTGGCTTCTATCGGTACTGCAGGTGTTCCTGGTGCAGGCTTCATTATGCTGACCATGATTCTGACTTCTCTGGGTCTGCCTCTAGAAGGTTCTGCTCTGATTGCAGGTATCGACCGTATTCTGGATATGCCGCGTACTTCTGTTAATATTACCGGTGACGCAACTGTATCCTTGCTGGTAGATAAAAGCGAAAGAAAAGCAGCATAATAAAAGATAGATAAAATAATATTAGCTGTTTCAGCGTCAGTGCTTCTTAATGGGCACTGACGCTTTTATTTTTCAAGGTTGCTACATTTTGTGGCAGGATAAAACTTTCTTGTGAAGAAATTAAAAATAGGATATTTAAAATTTACGTTAAAGGTGTTAAAATAAGGTGTTATTATGATTGATAAACTTGATGGGCTGCAAAAAATTTTATATGAACGTTTACATCGTCGTCCTGCCGGAATTGATAAACTGGATAGGCTTTGGGAGGCAGCTGTTTTGCTGCCATTAGTTAATACTCCTGATGGCATTGCATTATTATTTGAAGAGCGTGCACATACTTTAAGGCGTCAACCGGGAGAAATTTGCTTTCCTGGTGGTAAGGTGGAATGTGCCGATGCCGATTTCGCTGCTACCGCAATCCGTGAAACTTGTGAGGAATTAGGATTAGTACCGGAGAATATTAAATTATGTGGTGCACTGGATGCCTTAGTGACACATACGGGGCCGATAATTCATCCTTATGTAGGTATTATTGATGATATGAGTAAAATCAGCTATAGCAAAAGTGAGGTTGAGAGGGTTTTGACTGTGCCCTTAAAAACTTTGCTGGCTATGGAGCCGAAACGTTATGCTATGCAGCTGGCTGACCATCCTGGAGAAGATTTTCCGTTTGAGCTAGTGCCACATAGAGCTCGTGGCTGGCGTCATAACAAAGATTATTACGTTTATTTTTATTTATGCGGTGATTATGTAATCTGGGGACTTACGGCAAGAATGCTGTATGCTTTTTTGCGCCGCAGTGCGCAGGAGCTGTCGGAATATCTTGACAGTGTAGAGAAGTGAGAGGTTTTGGTTTATGAAGAAATTTTTACAGTTTAAGTTTTTAGCGGCTGTGGCTGCTATTTGTGTAGTAGGATATATTTTGGCCGGTTATTTTTTCCCTGATAAAGCTTTGGATAATTTAAATCCTAATGATCGGCTGAATCTGAAGAAAAATATTGTCGTTTTAGGCGTTGATGAACGTGCTGCTGAGCATGATGTAGGACGTAGTGATACTTTATTTGTCGTTATGTTTGATACAGATAAAAAGGCTGCCTCTTTATTGTCCGTTCCTCGTGATACTCGTGTACATATTCAAGGTCATGGATGGGATAAAATCAATCATGCTTATGCTTATGGCGGTCGTGAGCTGACCCAAAAAACAGTTGAGGAGCTTTTGGGCCTGAAAATTAATAATTATATCATGGTTGATTTTAAAGGCTTTAAGGGTTTAGTAGATGCTATTGGCGGCGTTGATATTAATGTCGAAAAAGATATGTATTACTATGATGAATGGGATGGCTTTAAAATTGATTTGCATAAAGGTATGCAGCATATGGATGGTGAAACAGCTATTCAATATGTGCGTTATCGTGATGAAGAAGGCGATATCGGCCGTATCCGCAGACAACAGCATTTCTTGATGGCTGTTTATGATCGTATTACCTCTGCTGATATGCTTTTACATATTCCTGGTCTTGCTAAGCAATTGACCAGTATGGTTAAAACTGATATGCCTATTAGCGATATGATTGAATTAGGCCGTGTACTGCATTCTATGGTTAAAGAAAAAGGCTTGGCTATGGCTACTGTTCCTGGTACACCGAAATATATTGATGGTATCAGCTACTGGCTGCCGGATATTACCGACCTGCGCGAGCAGATGGTAAAAATGCAGGGAGCACAAATGACTGAACGTTATCAGTCTGCTGCCGAATTGATGGAAAAAGAATATAATGCAGCTGTAAGCAGAGCTGAATCCGGTGATGATAGCGAAGAAAATAAAGAAGCTATTAAACAGGAAAAAGAAGAGAAAGAAAAAATAAAAGAAGCTAAGGATAAAAAAGCTAAGTCTAAGAAATCTGCCCAAGCTAAAGAAGGTGCAGCAGCTTTAAATGACGCAGATAAAGGAGCGATTTCTACTCATTCCGGTACTGTGGTGCGTTTGGTAAATTGCAGTGGTAGTAAATCTGCCGGTCAGGATGCTGCCCAACGTTTGCGTGATGCAGGATTTACTGTTATCAGCGGCGGAAGTGGTGAAATTATGGCTCAGACTACAGTTATTTCTACTACCAATAATGGTGCTGTTGTAGGAAGATTGTCTAACGTACCTTTTGCTCACAAAATGCGTATTACACGCGATGGCGCTTCTGATTGTGATGGTGTGGTTATGTTAGGTGCGGATTTTAAGTAACCTGCAGTGGAAAATAAGAATTATTGTAAGAAAAATTACAAAAAAAGCTTGCCTTTTAGGCATAGATTTGCTATACTTAAAACATCAAAACAGCCCCTCATTTGGCCCTTCTTCGTAAGGGCTTTTTTTTTGCTCTGAAATAGGTCGAGGTGACAAAAGCATATTGTGTGCAAAGTCAGTGTATAAATAAACACTGATTTTTTTTGTCCAAATTCATATTTTGTTTATTATGTGCAATTGTTATTATGTTAAATAAATAGAAGGTCACAATCTTGTGTCAAAGACGTGAAAAACGAAAAAAGTTATTAAAAGATAATAGTCTAAATGTGCTTGAGTATGGTAATAATTCTTATAATATGGTAGAATATAATATATTATAGAGTTAACGATTGTGTAAAAAATAGATAAAATAAATGATAAAATTCACTTAATTAACTATATTAGGAGGCCCCACTTATGTGCGATGAAATACATGTAGTTGTGGATAGTATTGCTGCTGCGGATGAGACAGCGCTTAAAGATAATCCGCGTTGTCATGTACTGCGTCTAGTTGTGCGTCACGGTGATTTAGAATGGCATGATGGTGAACGCAGTTTAGAAGAATTGTTTGCTATGGTTGATGCTAGCGGCAAGCTGCCAAGCACATCTCAACCTTCCATTGGTTCTATGATAGATTTATTTACCGAGCTTGCTAAAGCAGGTAAAAAGGTGATTATGATAACTGTCAGCAGTGTGCTTAGCGGAACTTATCAAACTGCTTGTCTGGCTGCTCGTCAAGTAATGTCCGATATCAAAGGTTCTGATATCCGTATTGTAGATAGTAAGACTGCTGCTTGTCCTATCAGCGGTATTGCTATGGAAATGTTAAAACAAGCTGATGCTGGTATGAAGCTGGATGAATTGGAAGCTTTAGCTAACGATATGGTTGCTCGTACAGAAACTTATTTCAGCGTTAATACTTTAGATTATCTGCAAAAGGGCGGACGCATTGGTGCAATCGGTGCACTGTTAGGCAATTTCTTAGGTATTCGTCCTATTGCTCATATAGATAAAAATGGCCAATTAGAGATAGTAGATAAATGCCGTACTCGTAAAAAAGTCATGAAACGTATGGTGGAATTAGCTGCCGCCAATGCACCCCTGGAGGCTATATTTGTTGCCAATGCTGTTTCTCCTGAAGATTGTGATGCAGTAAAAGCACAGATGCAGGAATTATTTCCTGATGTGCCCATCATGACTACAAGTATTGGTACTGTATTGGCCGCTCATCTTGGACCTGGCGCTTTGGGACTATTTGTCCGTCGCAAGGCCTAAAAGAAAGGTGTGGGGATGATGGAGGCAATAAAAGAAGTTACTGGTAAGCAGGTCAAGGACATGCTTCTGGGAGCGTACCATGGTTTTGAAAAAAACTTTGAGGCAATTAATGAATTAAATGTTTTTCCTGTTCCTGATGGTGATACAGGTACTAATATGATGCATACTATGGCATCTGTTGCTAAAGCTATCAGTGCCATGAGCGATGACGCTGAAGCAGGAGAAATCGGTGCGGCTGCTGCCCGTAGTGCTATTATGGGTGCTAGAGGCAATTCCGGTGTTATTTTATCCCAGCTTTTACGTGGCATCGGCAAAGGTGTAGCAGGCAAAAAGACTTTGACTAATGCAGAATTAGGCAAGGCTTTCCAGTTTGGCATTTTATATGCTTATCGTAGTGTGTCCAAACCTGTTGAAGGTACTATTTTAACTGTTGCCCGTGGTATGGCTAAAGGTGCGTACCATGCTGTACGTAGTGAAAACTTAAGCTTAGAAGGCGTTTTATTAGAAGCTATTCGTACTGGTAAGAAAGAATTGGCCAAAACACCGGATATGTTGCCGGCATTGAAAGCAGCAGGTGTAGTTGATGCAGGTGGTCAAGGCTTGATTGTCTTTTTTGAAGGCTGCTTGGCAGGTCTGCGTGGCCAGGACTGTGAGGTTCTGCCTGTAAGCACAGTGAATAAGGCTAATATTAAAAGTGAACCTTTAGATTTAGAGTTCCCGTATTGCACAGAATTTATCGTAAAAAATGCTAATGTCGATAAAGCAACTGTCAGCAATGCACTGCAGAATTTAGGTAATTCGATGATTGTAGCAGTAATTGAGGACATTGTTAAGGTTCATATTCATACTAAACACCCAGGCGATGCTTTAAATGCAGCACAAAAATGGGGTGCTCTGCATGATATTAAGATTGAGAATATGCGCGATCAACATGAAAACCGTTTGTTCTCTGCAGAAGATATCACTCCTGTTAAACATGGTATCGGCGTACTGACTGTAGCTGCCGGCGATGGTTTAGCAAAGATTATGCATGAAATGGGTGCAGCAGAGATTATTAACGGTGGTCAAAGCATGAATCCGCCGGTTGAAGAATTTGTAAATGCTATTGAAAACGGTACCTGTGAACAATATATTATCCTGCCGAACAATAAAAATATTATTTTGGCAGCCGAACAGGTTCGTAAATTATTAGGCGCATCTAAAGTTTCTTTTGTTCCGAGTACTAATCTAGCACAAGGACTAGCTGCTTTGCTGCGTTTTGATTCTACTCGCAGCATGGAAGAAAATACTGTGCTGATGACACAGGAAATCAAGGAAACTGTCAGCGGCAGTGTGACTGTAGCTGTAAGGGACAGTGTAGTTAATGGTATTCAGGTTCACGAAGGTGATTATCTGGGTATTCTTAATGATAAAATCGTTTGCACAGGCAAATGCATCAAGGCTGTATTGGAGCAAATGCTTCAAGATGGTGATTATGAGTTGGTTAGTATGTTCTATGGTGCTGACCTGCCGAAGGAAGATGCTGAAGCATTAGCAGACGATTTAAGAGAGCTGAATGATGACTGGGAAGTAGAAACATTCTACGGGGGTCAACCATTATACCCCTTACTTTTAGCAATGGAGTGATAAAAATGCTTACTAGTCAGGAATTAACTATTCTTCTGCGAGAGCATGGCTATAAGGTAACACCTCAACGCCTTGCTGTTTATGAAGCTTTAGCTGATGAAACTTGGCATCCTAATGCAGAAATGCTGTATAATAAATTGCAGCCGAAATTTCCGGCTATGAGCTTTGCTACAGTTTATAAAACAGTAGAAATTCTGCATGACATTAATGTTATTCAAGTATTGAATACGGGTGAAGACAGTTTCAGATATGATGCTAACGTACATGAACATTACCATCTGCGTTGTCTTAAATGCGGCGCAGTAGAAGATGCAATTATGGATGAAGGCATAAAGGAACAATTAACTAAGTCTGTTGAAGGGCAGAGTGGTTACAGTATTTCCGGTCGTCAATTTTATTTCTTCGGCCTGTGCCCTCATTGCAATAAAATGCATTAAATTTGCTTGAGTAGTTAAAATGCACTGACCATATTATATGGTTGGTGCATTTTTTATTTTTATGTAGCACCTTTGTTACTATTTTGCCACAATAAAATTTACTTAATTTGTTATAATATAGGCGTTATCGTATTAGGAGTGTAAAGTTTAGATGCACGATTTTCAAGTAGTGATGCTTGCCAGCGGAAGTAAAGGTAATTCTGCCTTGATTCGTACGGCTAAGCAGAATTTTTTAGTAGATATGGGCATCAGCTGTCGTGCCTTAACTACAAAGTTAAAGGCCTTGGATTTGACAGTACAGGATCTAGATGCTGTATTTTTAACACATGAGCATATCGACCATGTTAGAGGTCTGGCAACTTTTACCAAAAATTATCAAGTGCCTATTTTCAGTAGTGAAAATACTTGGCGTGCTATTTTGGCGAAGGATAATAAAATAGAGCGTCATTCATGTCGTTTAATTACTGATAAGTTGCAGCTAGGTGATATAAAAATTACTAGCTTTGCTATTCCTCATGATGCTATAGATCCACATGGTTATACATTTATTAATTGCTGCGATAACAGCAAATGTAGCTATCTAACGGATACAGGCTTTATTACGGATATAGTCCGTGAAGCTGTAAGCGGTAGTGATACCTTGATTTTAGAAGCTAATCATGATGTGGAGCTGCTCAAAAACGGTTCGTATCCCTATCAGCTGAAGCAACGTATTTTAAGTACACGTGGTCATTTATCCAATGACGGAGCAGGATGGTTCCTTAATGAAATGGATAAGCTGCCGCAGAAAGTTATTTTAGCTCATTTAAGTGAAGAGAATAATCGTCCCCAATTAGCTTTAGATACTGTAAAAAATATTTTAGACACTAATAAACGTCTGCAGGAAACAGAGCTTTTTGTAGCTTCACAGAAAGAAATGGTAGCAGATTTTCCGTTGCAGACAATGTTCAATGTAAAATAAGGAGTGATGATAATGCAGAAAAATATTTGGAAAAAATCTGCAAATGTTTTAATATGTGGTATTTTAGTAGCTGCTATTTTACTGACAGGCTGTGGTGATAGCAAAACAAATGCAGCTGTACATGATAAACCTGCTGCGAAAGCAGAGCAGCTGAGTGCCGCTCGTAATACACCTATTGTTGCGGCCGCTAAAAAGGTAGGACCTGCCGTTGTCGGTATTACCAATAAAGCTTATGTACGTGATATCTTCAATCGCGTGCAGCTTACTGAACGCGGTACAGGCAGCGGTGTTATTTATGATAAAGCCGGCTATATTGCTACTAATAACCACGTTGTGGAGGGGGCTAATGAAATTATTGTTAGTCTGCCTGACGGACGCACTGTAAAAGGTAAAGTTTTAGGTGCGGACGCGGTAACTGATTTGGCTGTAGTAAAAATTGAGGCTGATAATCTTCCGGTAGCTAAATTCGGTGATAGCGATACATTGCAAGTAGGTGAACCGGCTATTGCAATTGGTAACCCCTTAGGCTTGGAATTCCGTGGCAGTGTTACTGCAGGTGTTATCAGCGCTTTAAACCGTAGCATTGAGCTTGGCGAGCGTAAATTCAGCCTGATTCAGACTGATGCGGCTATTAATCCTGGTAATAGTGGTGGTGCTCTGGTTAATGCAGATGGTGAGGTAGTAGGTATTAATAGTGCTAAAATAGTTGTCAGCGGCGTAGAAGGCATCGGCTTTGCTATTCCTGTTAATACTGCCAAACCGATTTTAGACGAGCTGGCAAGTCGCGGACGCGTTGCTAGACCGTATTTAGGTGCATCACTGATGGATAAAGATGTTGCTGAGCGTTATGGTTTTGAAATAGACTTGCATGGTGGTATTTTCTTAGTTAAGGTTGTTCAAGGTAGTCCGGCTGATAAAGCAGGCATCCGCCCTGGTGATATTATTCTTCGCTTCAATGGTGCTAAGGTAGCTACTGCTATGGATTTACGCAGCAAAATCGATGCTTGCAAGGTTGGTGACCGTGTAGAAGTGGTAATTCTGCATAATGGTATGCAGGAAACAAAAACTCTTGTTTTAGAGGAAGTACCGGAGGATTATAGAAAGTGAAAATAACCATTGCCTGTGTAGGCAAGATTAAAGAAAAATATCTCCAAGCCGGTATTGATGAATTTACCAAACGTCTGACACCTTTTTGTAAGTTGGAAACTGTAGCAATTAATGAAGAGCGGATGCCGGAAAATCCGGCTCCTGCCGAAAAGCAGCAAGTCTTAGAAAAGGAAACGCAACGTCTGATGGCGATTATTCCTGCCAATTCTTATGTTATTCTGCTTGATGTTATCGGCAAACAAATTTCTTCTCCGGAGTTGGCGGAAAAAATTGATGTTTTGACTTTGGCTGGTAACAGCCATATCACTTTTGTTATCGGTGGTGCCTTTGGTTATACAGATGCCTTGCGTAAACGTGCCGATTTTGCTTTAAGCTTTTCCAAAATGACTTTTACTCATCAGATGATTAGATTACTTTTAATTGAACAAATTTATCGTGCGTTCAAAATTTCACGTGGAGAAAAGTATCATTGGTAAAATGTGTGTAAAAACAGCATTATAGCTACGTTAAGGAAAGTAAAATTTTTGAAAATTCCACCCGAAGTATGATATAATAAAACATCATACTTTAGGTGGAGTTTTTTTATGCATAGAAAAGTATTATTTGGTGTCGACTATACGAATAGCGAACTGATTAAATTAATTTTATATTTATTTGTCGGTGGTACTGCTGCTTTAGTAGAGTGGGCACTATTTTATATTTTTATCAATTATTTACTAAATGGTTTAGGTTTAGGTATGACGACATTGACTATGTTGGCAACAGCTTTAGCCTTTAGCTTATCCACGCTCTACCATTACTTTTTGGGTAATGTGCTAGTATTCGACAGCGGGAGTCGTTATCAGCGTGGTACGGAGCTAAGCTTAGTTTTTGTAGTTAGTATTATAGGGTTGCTGTTTAATTTGCTGCTGATGTATATTTTTGTCAGCCTGCTGACTTGGGAGCCAATGTTGTCTAAGGTGCTGACAAGCTGTATTGTAGTAGTCTGGAATTATCTCTCACGAAAAAAATGGATCTTTAGGAGTTAAAAATGCCTATCAATTATGTTAATGTAAAAAAATTTAATAAAGTTGTTGTCGTTTATAACCGTAATTCAGGTAAGCAGATTTTTGCCAGCATGATGGCTAAAGTGAATGAGATTTTTAAACGTGTCAAAGATTGCGTCGGCTACAAAAATGCAGGAATGTGTGAAATCCGTTCTTTTGTACAGATAGATGATATTGCAGATAAGATTGTGGCGGAAAAGGTGGACTGGGTTATTATTGCAGGTGGTGACGGTACAATCCGTGCGTTGATTGAAAAGCTGTCCAATCGTAAGTATGTGCCTTATATCAGTGTTTTCCCTGCAGGTACAGTTAATTTGGTTGCCAAAGAGCTTTTGGTAAGCAATGACCCAGGAAAATGGTTTAAACGTGTCAGCAAGGGCGTAGAGGTTCCTGTATATTTAGGACGTGCCAATGGGCATGTCTTTCTTACTGTTACGGGTATCGGTTTTGACTCTCTTGTTGTAGGTAGTGTAACTGAAAAAGAGAAAAAACTGCTGAACAAGCTGGCCTATGTTTTCCAAGGCACTGAGCTGATGCGTAAGGAGCTGCTATTTAAAAACTGGCGTTATCGTTTTCAGGTGCGTTTTGATGATGAAGATAAATGGTATGAGGGCAGCTCTGTAATAGTTGGTAAGAGCCGTTATTATGCCGGACGTTATAATTTGTTTAATGGTGCTTCATTGTCTTCTCCACTCTTACATGCTGCCATTTTTACAGGCTATAAGCGTGGTGATTTTATTCGTTATGCAGCTTGCATTGCTATGGAAGCGTTGACTTTGGATAACGATATTATTATTAAAACAGCGAAAAAAATAGAAATCCGCTGCAATGAGGAGAATTTTGCAGCAGAATTAGATGGAGATGCGGTAACAACAGCTCCTTTACAAATTGAAATGGAAGAAGTGCCAATCAAATTTTTGGCATAGAAGAGGCGTAAAAAAAGGTGAAACAAATAGGGAAAAAAATGACGATTCTGCTTTTGGTGATTGCAGCAGCTATTGTCGAAGGATGTTTTGCGTACGGTACTTTTTATGGTGCTGATCCTTTTCCGTATAATGAATTTTATTTTCAGATTTTCAATCACGTGTTGCGTGACAGCTTATTGGGCCTTATTGCTTGGGGTTTATATTTTCGACGCAAGCGTTTACCAGATCGTATCAAACGCTATTTCCCGGTAATTGTTATCGGCTTTTTGTATATTGCCGAGGGCTGTTTCATGGTTTCACAGTTGAGCTTAGATAAAGGCCTACAGACTACCTTAGCTCTTTTAGCAGGTATCAATAACAATATTTTCCTTGTTTTGGTTACTGCGATGTGCTACCATAAATGGCCGAATTTGTTTATGAAATTCATATATTTCATTGTTTACCTGTTTACTGCTTTAAGCATTGTTTTTGATACTTTTTATTTTTGGCAGACCTCCATGCACGTGGAAAGCGTCCTGTTTCAAAATTTAAATATCTATGCAGTCAAGGGTATTTTTGCGACCATGAATAATACTATGATTGCTGGTATTATTGCGGCAGTTATCTTTATTCTCTTATTGTTTAAAGTAACTAAGCCTAGCAAGCATAAACCGAACTTTGCCTGGTCGTTGCTTTGTGTGGCAATGTTTTCTATAGGGTTGAATTTAGCAGATCGTCTGATGGGTGCTTTCTGTATGTATGGCGTAGAGAATGTCATTGGTATGTATGTAGAAATAGAAAACGAAAAGACGCGTATGTCTTATCGCCATATGCTTTCTACACCTGTTAATGTAAACTTTATTAGTAAAGCATTATTTGATACTGATAAAATTGCTGGTGCTCAGCATGTAGAAATGCGTGAGCTGACGGCGAAAGATAAAACTGTTTTAGCACAATTAGGTATTGATGTGCCTAAGGCTAAGGTGGAGAAAATAAAACCTCAATACGATAAAATCGTTATTTTGATTCTGGAATCAATGCATCGTGATTATATCAATTATTACAACCGCAATATTCCGGAGGAGGCAACTCCGTTCTTGAATAGCTTAGTTATTCGTTATCCGCATATGGATAAATACTATTCTTCTTCTGTGCCGACAACTCAAGGTTTGAATGCAACCTTCCGTTCCCACTTGATTATGGATAAAGATGTTCCCGGTGCGAAAACTCCTTCTTTGTTCCGTTCCGTACAAGAGCATGATATGCGTGGAATTTTCTTAAATGCTTCTAGTCAGTATTATGCTAATGAACTGCGTGAATATCCGGAACAATTTGGTATGACGGAATACTATGCGAAGGAATATTTAGAAAAGCAAGGTTATACAGGTGCCAGCGGCTGGGGCTTCCACAATGATGTTATGTACGAAGAAACTTTGCGTATGCTGGAACGTGGTAAAAAAGATAAAATGCTTTTGGTAACAAAGACATTAGATATGCATCAGCCTTATCCATATACAGGATTTAGTTGGAATGAAATGCCGGACAAGGTTCGCAGTAATAAAAATGTTACTGTCCGTGGTGTGTATTGGGTAGACCGTCAATTGCAGAAATTCTTTGCAGAAGCAGAGAAACGTGGCTTGATGGATGATAGAACATTATTTATTATTACTAGTGACCATAATCCGCATAGCGGTGGTGAATATACGAAGTTAGTTACGAATGCTGATGATAAAATGAGTATTGCACCTATTCCATTGATTTTTGTCAGCAAAAATATCGGCCCTTTAGATCGTCTGCGTAACAGCGAGTATGCATCACAGATTGATTTAGCACCGACATTACTGTACCTGCTTGGTATTGATGTTCCAGAAAAATTTATGGGACGTAATCTGTTGCAGCATACAGATATTCCTTATGCTTTAGGTTATTTCGGTGGTAAAGCTTTTTACTGGTCCAATGAACGTCACTTTGTAGATCAGATGGATAAGCCTGTGCCTGATAGTGAATATGAGGATGCATTGAGTAACTATATCATTCATTATTATGGCTTGTGGCATCAGTAATTTTTATAGTATTTAAAGTGAAAGCGTATCTAAGTGCAAAGGCTTAGATACGCTTTTTGTATTGCAGGCTAGATTAAATTTGGAGTATAATATTAAGCGGAGGCTAAAATGAATATAAATACTTTTCTTGATAATTTACAAAGCTATCAGCAGGCAGGCGTTTTTAATCCTTGGCGTGAATATGTTCCTGCTTATGATATTGGGCCGCAGGCTCCGGATATTCGTAGTGCTAATCTACGCCGCTATTTAGAGTTGCGTCAGCAGGCACATTATTTGTTTATTGCGGAAGCTTTAGGCTATCAGGGAGGGCATTTCAGCGGTATTGCCATTACTTCTGAACGCATTTTGTTAGGACATCATCCTGATGTTGACCCACAGAGTGTTTTAGGAGAATGGAATTATCAACGTACAAGTAATCCTGAAAGTGAACTGCTGAATAAAACCCAGAAGGATAAGGGATTTAATGAACCTACCGATACTGTGGTTTGGAATGCTTTGAATAAACATGGCTTAGCATCTTTTGATGTTATTTTATGGAATATTTTCCCGTTCCATCCTTATAGAGGAGAAAATCTTTTAACTAACCGTACACCGTCAACGACAGAATTAGATGTAGGTATTGAATATGCGCGTATGCTGCTGGAGCTGGTACCGAATATGCAGATTATTGCAATCGGTCAGAAAGCTGCAGGAACATTGACACGTTATGGCGTTTCTTGTACTGCTGTACCTCATCCATCCATGGGTGGAGCTAACCGTTTCAAGGCTGCTGTTGACGAGCTTCTTGGCGGAGGTGTATAAGTTTTGCAACCTTGTTTAAGCCGTGAAGAAACCTTGAATATGGCCTTGGCTATGGGCAAGGTTTTATTGAAAAACGGTGCTGAAACCTCTCGTGTAGAGGATACAATATCCCGTTTCTGTCATACTAATGGTTATCATGATATCAGTGTTTTTGTAACACCGACGGTTATTATTTTAGGCGATGAAAACTCAGGTGGCTCGATGCTGATTAGTCGTATTAAGTACCGTAGTACTAATTTAAGTAATATTAGTGCCATTAATGATTTATCCTATAATCTGAAGCGTTGGAAATTAAGCTATCATGCAACTTTAGATTATCTCGATAAGCTGATGCATAAACGTCCGCCTTATGGTAAATGGAGCGTATGTTTTTCTTCAGCAATTAGCTCGGCAGCTTTTTCCGTAATGTTAGGTGGTAACAGCCATGACTTTGTGGCAGCTTTTATTACCGGCGGTTTGGCTATGGTGCTTTTAAAACAGCTTGGCGGTTATCGTCCCAGTGCTTTCTGGGAAAATGCTTTAGCAGGTGCGGCTATTGGTGCATTGGCGATTTTATGTTGTTTAGCTAGCGATCAGTGTACACGTACTAATATTATTGTAGGTGCGTTGATGCCGTTTTTGCCAGGTGTAGCGTTTACAAATGGGTTACGTGACTACATGGCAGGTGATTTAATCAGTGGTAATAGCCGTATTGCGGAAGCGATGTTATTTGCTACGTCTATTGCTATAGGCTTAGCCTTTAGCTTGTTAGCGTGGTATAATTGGGGGTGGCCGGTTTGATTATGGAAGCTCGTGATTACTGCGCTGAGAAACTAAATCAAGGTAAAGGCGGTGAAGAAAATGCAGCTTGATTATTATGTGGAAGCATTTTTCTTTGCTTTTATTGCAACAGTTGCTTTTGCTGTATTATTTCAGGCACCGAAAAAAACTTTGGCTGTTAGTGGTATAATAGGAGCTGTCGGTTGGGTTATATTTGTGTATATGCGCAAGGACTTAATGTACAGTTCTTTTTATGCTAACTTTTTTGCTACGGTAGCTTTATCTTTGTTAAGCGAATTAGCTGCTCGTGTGTTTAAACAGCCGGTAACGATTTTTGTTATTCCCGGTATTATTCCAATTGTTCCCGGACTTGGTATGTATAAGGGTATGACAAAAATCATCGAAAACAACTATGAAGGTGGCGTTAATACTTTGCTGACAGCAGGTATGGATGCCGGTGCGATTGCTTTAGGCATGATGTTTATGACCAGTATTTTCCGTGTGTTGAAAATCAGCCGCGATCATAAACGCCTTTTAGCCTTAGTGAGTGCTAAAAATAAAGCTGAAAATAAATAGAGTGAGGTAAAAATGGGTTTAGCAGAATTACTGCTGTTGTCTATAAGTCTGGCAATGGATGCTTTTGCAGTATCCGTATGTGGTAGTATGGTTTTAACACCTGCTGATCGTTTGCAGGGTGCCTTAAAGTTTGGCACCTGGTTTGGCTTTTTTCAGTTTTTAATGCCGGTAATTGGCTATTTTGCAGCAATTTCTTTTATCGATTATATTACGGTGTATGATCATTGGCTGGCATTTGTTTTGTTAGCATATTTAGGTACGAATATGATTCGTGAATCAGATGAGAGCTGCAGTATAAAAAAATCCTATACCGTCAAGGAAATGTTGGCCTTAGCGATAGCTACCAGCATTGATGCTTTAGCTGTAGGTATCAGCTTGGCGTTTTTAAATACTAATATATGGTTGGCTTCCGTCATGATTGGCGTGGTAACCTTTGCAATTGCAGCCTTCGGTGGTTTGGCCGGCTTTAGACTGGGTGATGCAGTTGGGAAACGTGCTAATGTCTGTGGTGGCGTTGTGCTGATTTGTATTGGTATTAAGATAGTATTGGAGCATATAGGTTGGTTATAAAGATGGGAACTGCACCGGGGATAAATAAGAGGAGGATTTAATAATGGTTGAAGTTAACAAAGAGCGTATGCTTGCTGAATTTAAAGAAATGGTAGGTATTCCTTGTCATAGTCTGCATGAAAGAGAAATCTTTAATTATCTGAAGGCAAAATTAGAAGGCCTTGGTTTTGAAGTAACTGAAGATAATGCTAACGAAAAATTAGGCGGCGAGTGTGGTAACTTGTGGGCATTTCTGCCCGGCAATAAGCAAGGTGCTACTAGAGTTCTGCTGTCCAGTCATATGGATGGTGTAGAACCCTGCGGCGGTACTACTGTTGTGCAAAAAGATGGCATCTTATATAGCGATGGTACTACCATTTTAGGTGGCGATGATAAATCCGGTGTCGGTGCTATTTTAGAAGGTCTTCGTTTGATGCAGGAACAAAATTTGGAGCATGGTGATATTCAAATTCTGTTCACTATTGCTGAAGAAGGCGGCGTTAACGGTTCTCGTTGCATGGACCAATCCAAGCTGCAAGCTGATGTTGCTTACGCAATGGATAGTGAAGGTGCTCCTGGTGAAATTATTATCGGTGCTCCTGGTCAATATAAATACACTATTGAAGTACATGGTAAAACTGCTCATGGTGGTATTGAACCGGAAAAAGGCATTAACTCTATCATGATTGCAGCTAAAGCTTTAGCTGATGTTAAACGTTATGGCCGTATTGACGAAGAAACTACTACCAATATCGGTATCATTAATGGTGGTGTAGCTACTAACATCGTTCCTGATTTGGTAACTATCCAAGGTGACGTTCGTAGCCGCGATAATGGCAAGCTGGAAGCTATTCGTGATGAAATCGTTAATACTATTGTTGACGGTGTCAATAAATATGGTGCTAAAGCAGTTGCTAATGTAGAACATAAATACAGCTCTTTCTTGGTTGATAAAGATAGCAAGGTTGTAGAATTAGCTGTAGATGCTTGCAAAGAATTTGGGTTTGAACCTAACATCGGTCTGTCCGGCGGTGGCAGTGATGCTAACTTCATCAATATTTATGGTGTACCTTGTGTAATCATGGGTACCGGTATGAGCAATGTACATACTGTTAATGAATACCTTAAGGAAGAAGATTTATATAATTCTGCTTTAATGGTATATGGTATCCTGAAAGCTGCAGCAAAATAATTTCTGCGTAAATAAAAAGAGAAGCTATTCTTCAAATGAAGTTTAGCTTCTCTTTTTTATTTTAGTTATTCGACATTTTCTACTTTGTTTTCTACGTCGCTTTTAGCTAACTGTACTTTTAAATCAATACCTAAAGCTTTTTTGAACCAGGAAAGATGTGTTTGGATTTGATGCATTTCAATACTAGGCATATCATCGGCAAAAATATCAAGTACTGCACATTTCTTAGTTACATAAGGTGCTACAGCATGAACAAGGCTTGCCTCGGAATAGTCCAGGCTTTCGGCTAATGCTAAAAGCAAAGCTAATTTATTAATGATTTTCCAGTTGTTTTCAGTAAGCATTTCTCTATAAAAACGGTCACGGAAATAGTTTTTGGAAACACCATTATGCCAACCGGCAATAGCGGATGTAATAATCTGTTCTTTATGAGTTAAACCGAATAATTTGGCATTCTGAATCATATAGGCACTATGGCGTGCATGGCTGTAGAAGTTGATGTTGATACCAATATCATGCAGCAGAGCAGCTGTTTCCAGCAGACGGCGATAGTTTTTGCGAATACCGTGCAGTTCTGCCCAAGCATCAAACATTGTTAAAGCTAGTTGGGTAATATGACGAGCATGGGTACTGTCAGCTTCGTATAAATACAGCATATTTTCACGGCTGCGCTCCAGAATATCTTCAGCAATCAACGGTACATTATTGGCCTTAGAGTAATAATCATAAAATAGTCCTTCACGTAAGCCACAACCGGAGGTAATCAGTTTTTTAGCACCTGTTGCTTCTAACAAACAGCTGATAATGCTACTGCCGGCTAAAATAATATCATTACGCTCGCTGCTAAGACCAGAAATCTTTTTGCGCTGTTCCAGATTAGTAGTACGTAGTTTGTTAAAGAAATTGCGGAAGGTTTGCACAGAGTAAGAATAATTATGAATCTTAGTTGCAGGATATTTTTTTGCTCTTTGGATAATTTTGGCAATAGTACGGGCAGTACCGCCGACACCTATTAAGGGCATATTATTTTGTTTCAGCCAGGGGTATTTGGCTAAACGACTCATAATAAAGACATTAATATCACTGTAAACATTAGGCGGCATTTCGTCGCGGGTATTAAACATACTTGTGGTGTTTACAGCACCCATAGGCAGGGATACGCTTTCGATGATTTGGCGGTTTTTAAATAAAATAAGTTCGGTAGAACCGCCGCCTAAGTCGAAAATAATACCGTTTTTGATGTCCAGGGTATTGATAACACCTAAATAACTGATATATGCTTCAGTGTTACCGGAAATAATATGTAATTGAACACCTGTTTCCTGTGCTATACGTTCAACAAGTTCATCACCATTGGTTGCGTTGCGGATTGCTGCAGTTGCGACACCGATGGTTTTGTCGGCGTGATAAATATGGCACATATGAGCGAAGCTTTTCAGGGTTTCAATGGTTGATGTAAATGCTTCTTCGGTTAAAGTGTTTTTATCATCTACCTTTTGGCTTAAACGTAAAGTTTCTTTTTGGTTATAAACCATGTTATAAGCACCGTTTTTATAAATGTGGCTGATAACTAAACGGGCGGAGTTAGAGCCTATATCAATAATTGCTATTCTCTGCATTCCTTTTCACCTCAATAAAATTTCTCTCCCATATATTATATTACTATTAAAACAGAGAAAATCCTGCGATAGTGTGTAAAATTAATATAAAATGTTAAATTGTTGTATAATCGCAGGACTTTCTCTTGCAAAAAAGAATAATATAATATATTACATTATATTGTATATGTATCTTTTTGATTTTGGAGGCAAAGCATATGAAACGAAAGAATCATACCACATTTGCTGCTATCCACCTTGGTTCTGAAAAAATCAGTATGCAGATTACTGAATATAGTAATATAGATCATTATAAAGTAATTGAGCGTGTTAACCGCCGCATACGTTTAGGTGAAGCAACTTTTAAAAATAAAATAATTCCTTTCCCCTTGGTTACTGAAATCTGTGACGTTTTGCAAGGTTTTAAAGCTTTGATGAAAGAGTATGGTGTTGAAGAGTACGAATTACAAGCTACTACTGCTGTACGTGAAGCTAGCAATCAAGTCTTTTTATTAGACCAGATTTATAATAAAACCGGCTTGATTGTTGATGTAGTAGATATGCCGCAGGAAATTTATACAAAATTTACTGCGATTCGTAATACGCTGAAAAATGAACGCATCAGCAGTGAACGTGATGGTATGCTGATGATGGATATCTCTTCCGGTGGGTTAGGCGTTACTTTAGTGCAGGATGATAATATTCGTTATCAAGAAAACTTCCATGTAGGTATTATCCGTATTAAAGAAAGTTTTGAACGTAATCGTCGCGAAAGTATGCATTTTAATAAAGCTTTAACAGAATTCTTGAGTAGTACTATTGGACCTGTACGCCGCGAGTTACAACAAGACAGTGTACAGTATTTAGTGCTGTCAGGCACGGAAACAGAATTACTCTTGAAAATGCTTGGCTTAGATACTATTCAGTTGGTACATCGTATTAAAGCTGATGATTTCCATAAATTCTTCCAGAAAATGCATCAAATGAATTTGCCGCAGATTATTGAAACCTTCAATATTCCTGAGTCTTTAGCAGAGCTAGCATTACCTACTGTGGTGCTGTATGAACAATTGCTGCATTTGATTCCGGCTAAGGAAATTATCATTAGTGCTGACAACTTTATTGATGGTATGCAGCTATTGCATATCGGTAAGAAAACCAGTCCTGCTTTGTGCAAGGCTTGGGAGCAGGAATTAATCAGCTTATTCCATTGCATCGGCCAACGTTATTTATATGACAAACAGCATGTAAGTCAAGTTGAACGTTTATCAGTATTACTTTTTGATAAGTTTGCTAATAAATATGGTATGGGTGACCATGAACGATTACTTTTGCGTGGTACCTGCATTTTACATGACATTGGTAAATATATTTGTATGCGTAGCCACTCCTTATATACTTATCAATTGATTATGTCTACGGATATTTTAGGCTTTAGTGATCGCGATAAAAATATTATTGCTTTAGCTGCTTATTATCATGCTAATAAATTGTTTGACCAAAGTAATAGTAAAGCCCCGGTAGTGCCTAAGGATATGATTGCAATTGTTGCGAAATTAGCAGCAATCGTAAGATTGGCAGATGCTTTAGATCGCAGTTATATGCAGAAAATACATTCCTGCAATATTACCTTGTGCAAGGATAATATTTTAAAAATTCAAGCTGTAAGTAAGGTTGATTTAGCTTTGGAAATGTGGACTTTTGAAGATAAATCTGCTTTTTTTGAAGAAGTATATGGTGTAAAACCGATTTTGGAGCGGGTGAATAAGTAATGGAAAAATTAGATTTAACAAAGCCGGAGTATTTTTATAATCGTGAATTAAGTTGGTTGAAATTTAATTTACGTGTCTTAAAAGAAGCAATGGTAAAAGAAACTCCATTATTGGAACGTTTGAAGTTTATTGCTATATCTGCTTCTAATCTTGATGAATTTTTCATGGTACGTGTGGCAGGTCTTTGGAACAGCTTTGATAACGGCATCGAAAAACGTGATGCTGCCGGTATGTCTGTCAAAGAACAGTTAGTTGCTATTGCTGAATCTGCACATGAGCAGGTACGTACCCAAACTAAATATTTACATGCCTTAATAGGTGAAATGAAGGCTGCCAACCTGCACTTGCGCCGTGTTTCCGAGTTAACGGATTTGGGGAAGGATTGGCTAGAGGAATATTATCGAGAAGTAGTTTATCCTGTATTAACGCCGATGGCGGTAGATGCTTCACGTCCATTCCCGTTTTTAGCTAATAAAACACAAAACCTAGCGGTAGAGCTGATTAAAGCTGATGGAGAGCATAGTATGGGCTTGATTCAGGTTCCGTCAGTATTGAGTCGTATTACAGAGGTAATTCCAGAAAAAAAACGCACCTTCGTATTTTTAGAGGATATTATTGCTAGTCATTGCAAGGATTTATTCAAAGGCTGTCATATTTTAGATGTTGTACCCTTCCGTGTAACACGTGATAGTGATTTGGATTTGGAAGAAGAAGACAGCGTTGACTTGATGAAAGAAGTTGAAGAATCTCTGCGCAAACGTAAACGTGGTGCAGCTGTACGTTTGGAAATTTTTAAAACAGGTAATACTCGTATCAAAAGATTCTTGGAAGAAAATCTTGATGTAACAGAATTGGAAGTTTACGAAATTAATGGTCCTCTAGACCCCACTTGCTTCTTTAAGTTCATTAGTTTACCCGGAATGTGGCCTTGGCTCTACGAACCATTTGTACCGCAGCGTCCGTTGGAATTGCCTGATGATAGTGACCTTTTTGCGGCAATTCGTCAAAATGATATTTTACTGCATCATCCATATGAAAGTTTCGACCCGGTTGTAAAATTGGTTAGTGATGCTGCTGATGACCCGCAAGTTTTGGCAATTAAACAAACTTTGTATCGTGTTAGTGGTAACAGTCCTATCGTTGCGGCATTGGCTCGTGCTGCCGAGAATGGTAAGCAGGTTACAGTATTAGTTGAATTAAAAGCACGTTTTGATGAAGAGAACAACATTCTGTGGGCACGTCGTTTGGAAAAAGCAGGTTGCCATGTTATTTATGGCTTAGTTGGTTTAAAAACTCATGCAAAAATCATCTTAATCGTACGTAAAGAAGACAATGGTATTAAACGTTACCTGCATCTTGGTACCGGTAACTATAATGATAGTACCGCTAAATTATATACAGACATTGGCCTGATGACTGCTAATGATGAATTTGGTAGTGATGCGTCTGCATTTTTTAATTTACTCAGCGGTTATAGTGAGCCTCCTGTATGGAATAAATTGGTTATGGCTCCTTTAGGTTTGCGAGAGAAGATTTACTCTTTGATAGATAATGAAATCAATATGGTAAAACAGGGTAAGGAAGGCCGTATTATTGCTAAAATGAACTCGCTGATTGACCAACCTGTAATTCAAAAGCTGTATGAAGCTTCTGCTGCAGGAGTACACATTGATTTAATCGTGCGAGGTATCTGCGGCCTGCGTACAGGTATTGAAGGAATCAGTGATAATATAACTGTTCGTAGTATTGTTGGTCGTCAATTAGAACATAGCCGTATCTTCTGGTTTGCTAATGGCGGTGATGAGCAGCTTTATCTTTCCAGTGCTGACTGGATGCCGCGTAACTTAAATGACCGTGTAGAATTATTCTTCCCTGTAGAAACTGAATTTCATATCCGTCGTATTAAAGGATTATTAGATTTGTATCTGCGCGATAATGTAGGTGCACATATGATGCAGTCTAATGGTACATATCGTCGTGTACGTAATAAATTAGAGCCTGTTAGTGCTCAAAGCACTTTATACGAAATGACTCAATTAGCAGTGGCCTCCGATAAGTTACCGATGGAACAACGTTTACAGCCTGTTTATAGCAGAAGATAAAAGAATTTAAATAGTGAATTAAAGTCTGATATTGCTAATGTTTAAGCTGCTTGCTATAATATTAGTATATAGAGGAGGTTGTGCTATGAACAAATTTGCTGTGACCTTGAACTATAATTGTAATTATGGTTTTGTTGAATATAACGAAGAAAATAAAACTGCGGTTGTTACTTTATCTGTTGCAGAAGCAAAACAAAAGGTAGAAAAATTTTTGCAAACACCGCTTACCTTGGATATTCCTGAGGGTGAAACAATACGTGATTTTGCTACTAAAACCTTAGAGCCTTTGTCTAGTCTGGAAAACTTTAAGGTTTGCTTAACACGCCTGTGGGGTAAAACAGGCGTCCGCGTTGAATGGAGTATGCCTCCGGGAATGGCCGAAAAATTATAATTATTTGTATCTTGACAGCTTAGAGAAGTTTTTACTTTTCTAAGCTGTTTTTATCTTTTTAGACACTAAAAATTATGTAAAGGAAGTGAAATCATGAGCGAAATGTTTAATGGCTATATGGGTGCTATGGCATCAATTTTGGAAGGCTTCGGACTATGGGTATTTGTTGGTGTAGGTGCTGTTTTCTTATTGGCGGCAATTTTTGGCTGGGAGTGGTTTTATACGCCGGCTCATGATACACTGGCCAATAATAATATTTTAGCTTTTGTTTATGATAGCTTTGGGATGAATGCTTGTCGTTTGATTTGCGGCATTAGTGCATTTATTATAACTAGTGTTTTTCTAGTGTTGATTTATTTGTAAGTTGTCATAGTTGTTGATTTGTTATATAATAAGAAAGTATTTTATGGTTCCGTAGCTCAGTAGGATAGAGCAACCGCCTCCTAAGCGGTAGGTCGCCAGTTCGATTCTGGCCGGGATCACCAGTAAAAAACCGCTCCCAGAATTTTGTTGGGAGCGTTTTTTTTGGTTCATTGTAAAATGAAATTGCACACCTTGGAAGCAGAATAAAAATAGTACATTGTGACCTCTTCGTGTTAAAATTAAGCTGCGAAACAAAATTTACAAGGAGGCAATCACAAAGGAAAGAGAATAGGCAAATATACTTCTGATGATATTCTGTTGACAGCAGATTGGTGTAATTTGTTACCCAGGAAAATACTCGGATACAAATCACCTGATGATCTATTCGAGAATGAGCTTGATAAGATTTATGCAGCTTGATTTTTTAAAAGTGTGCAACTTCTTATTGCAATTTAGCATTTTTTTCTAATATGATATAATAAACTAAAACATAGTACAATCTAGCGAGTGATGTTGATGAAAAAACTATTGATAACGGGCTTTGACGCTTTTGCACATTATCAGATTAATCCATCATGGGAAGCAGTAAAAAGCTTGCCAGAAGAAATTGGTCCTTTTAAATTAACTAAAATGCGTCTGCCGAATATTTATGGGCTGGAATGGAAAATGCTTTTAGAAAAGGCACAGCAGATTCAGCCGGATGTTATTTTGCTGACGGGGATGGATAGTGGTAGCAATAGATTACATTTAGATACTGTGGCTATTAATCTGCGCGATGCGTTGGTAGAGGATAATTTGGGTAAGACTCCTTGGAATGAAGCGATTATAGCAGGAGGACCGACAGCGTATTTTGCAACGCTCCCGGTGCATGATATTATAAAAAAATTACAACAGCAAAAAATTCCTGTGCATATCGGTTATGCTAGCGGTGGTTATGTTTGCAATGATGTTTTTTATCTGGCCTTGCATCATTTTGCTGCTACTTCTACTAAAGTCGGCTTTTTGCACGTACCGTTGCTGCCGGAAATGGTTTGGGATGACAGCTTAGCTTTGCCGTTAGACGAAACATTAAAAACTTTAAAGCAGATTATTATCTGCATTGGCGAAATGTTGGAAAGATAATAAAAATTCCCTAGAAGTAATTCTAGGGAATTTTTGCGTTCACAATTATTTGCTTAATGCTTGGAAGTTACAATAGAAACGGTCTTCTTCTTTTTGGTAAGCCACAGGGTCTGCATAGCGATTGATTTTTTCATTGAAGGTGCAGGCAGCTTTAATGCAATCATTAACAGCATTTTTAGTATTGATGCGTGGGTCGTCTTCGCTAGCTAATACATAACCGGCAACACGCAATTTACTGCTGTCATATTCTTGTACACCATAATCATAGGTAAAGAGTTTATTGCCGTCAGAAGTACTTTCGCTTAAAGCTACTTTTACAGTTGCATAAGTTCCGAATACTTTTTCACCGGTGCCGGTGCCTGCCAGGTCAATTTTTACCAGAACGGATTCCCAATCAGGGCGGGTAATAAGTTTAAGGTCGGAATGATTAACAGGACCTTCGGGTGCACGTTTAAGATTTTGAATGTCGAAACGTTTGCCGTATTGTTCTTTTAAGAAAGTTTCAAATTCTAATCTGCCGTTCACCAAATCATTTTCTTCGTTTTGTGCTGCTAAAATAGCATCAGGAACTTGATACCAAAGTACAGCTTTTTTTGCAGGAGCTGCTGCACATACGGAGCAGATTAACAGACACATTAAGCATAACAGGATTTTTTTCATAAATAACAACCTCCTAAGACTATTCAATTATCTATATTCTAGCAATATTTAAGAAAAAATAAAAGTATTCTAAGGATGATTTGCCATTTTTGACACAATTTGGAGAGGGAATTGTTAGTACGCAGATTAATATCAAATTAATTTATATAGATAGTTTTAGCGGTGTCATTTAAATAGTACTTTTTTCCCTTATATACAAGTTAATACGTCTGTTACTAGTGCATACTGTATACAATATTATGGAAAATTGCTTAATATATTTTAATATGTTAAAATATATAGGTCTGATTTGGTCGTAGAACCATATCTTTTATCTACATTTATTTTAAGGAGGACTATTGGATGTCTAAAGAAAAAAATAATCCAACACCTAAAAGAAAACCTACTTTTGTGGAATCTATTATTCCTATCGTGGCAATGCTGATTATCCTGACTGTCGGTAAAGGCGTTTTGGGCTATGCTACTGAACCCCTGCTGTTATTAGTTGCAGCTGTTGCCGGCGTTATTGCTTATCGTGTGGGCGTTACTTGGGATGAAATGATGGACGAAATCTGTCAGAAAATCGCTAAAGGTATGCCGGCAATCTTGATTTTAACCTGCGTTGGTGCTTTAGTTGGCACTTGGATGGCTGCAGGTACTATTCCTATGATGATTTACTATGGTGTACAAATGGTTAATCCCAGCCTGCTGTTGGTAACTGCTTTCTTGATTACTGCAGTGGTATCCGTTGTAACTGGTACCTCTTGGGGTTCTGTTGCTACTATGGGTGTAGCTTTAATGGGTATTGCTTCTGCATTGGGCGTTTCTTTGCCGGCTACTGCAGGTGCTGTTATCGCCGGTTCTTATTTCGGTGATAAAATTTCTCCTTTATCCGATACTACTAACTTAGCTCCTGTTGCTGCAGGCAGTACTTTATATGAACATATTTATCATATGTTCTATACTACTATTCCTGCAACTATTGTTTCTCTGATTGTTTATGCTATTGCAGGTATGAATGCTGATACTACTGTTGATGCTTCTTCTCAAAGTGTTACCACTTTACTTAGTCAATTGGATGTTATGTATCATTGGAATCTTTTACTGTTGTTACCTGTAGTTATGGTATTGGCAGGCTCCATTATGAAAAAACCGACACTGCCTGTAATGCTGGCATCTACCGTTGTAGCTGGTTTTGAAGCTGTATTACTGCAAGGCGTAACTGTAAAGAATATCTTAGCTAGCACCGTTACCGGTTTTAATGTAGCCATGATTGTACGTCCTGGCTTTGACCCTGCAACCTGCGCTATGGAAGTAACCAAACTGTTAAACCGTGGCGGTATGGTTGGTATTATGGGTACTACACTGCTGGTATTCTGCGCCTTCTGCTTTGCAGGTATTATGAGCCGTGCAGGCTGCCTGGAAGTAGTTTTAGAAAAAATCCTGACTGTTGCTAAATCTACAGGTGATTTGATTACTGCTACTGTTGCTTCCTGTATTACCATGGGTTTAACTACAGGTAACTCCTATTTGTCCATTCTTATTCCGGGCGAAATGTTCCGTGATGCCTATAAAGCTCGTGGCTTAGCTGCGAAAAACCTGTCCCGTACTCTGGAAGACTCTGGTACTGTATTTGTTCCGTTGGTTCCCTGGTCTGCCGCAGGTGCATATATGACTGCAACTTTGGGTGTAGAGGCTCTTGATTATCTGCCGTGGGCAGTGTTGTGCTATACTGGTTTCATTTTTGCGATTCTTTGGGGTTATACCGGCTTTGGTATTGCTAAATTAGAAGAGAGTGAAGATTAATGTCCGTTTGTTTATTGATAAAAAATGCTGATATCTATGCTCCTGAGCATTTGGGGATAAAAGATATTTTGGTTATAAATGATAAAATTGTTAAAATAGCTGCTTCTATCGAAGTTCCCAGTGCATTGGCTTGCAAGATAGTAGATGCAGGAGGCAAAGTGTTGCTGCCTGGCTATGTTGATCAGCATGTACATATTATAGGTGGCGGTGGAGAAAGTGGGCCGTATAGCCGTACACCTGAAGTAATGCTTAGTGATTTGACTAAGGCCGGAGTTACTACAGCAGTTGGTGTTTTAGGTACTGATGGTACAAGTCGTCATAACGAGGCTCTGCTTGCTAAGGCTAGGGGATTAGAATATGAAGGTATTACAACCTATATTTTGACTGGTTCCTATGAATTTCCCGTACATACTATGACTGGTGATGTAAGAAGGGATATTATTCTTATTGACAAAGTAATTGGCGTTGGTGAGCTTGCTCTTTCGGATCATCGTAGTTCTGAACCGACATTAGACGAGCTCAAACGAGTGCTGACGCAGGCTAGGCTTGGTGGTATGCTGAGTGGTAAAGCCGGTGTTGTGCAATTCCACATGGGTATTGGTGCTGCTGGTATTGAACCATTGCTGCAAATTTTACAGGATAGCGAAATTCCTGCAAAGCATTTTATTCCCACTCATGTTAATCGTGCAGCTCATTTATTTGAACAGGCTAAGAAACTGGCTACCCAAGGGGGTTATATGGATATAACCTCAGGAATACGCAGCTGTGACGGTTTTGAGGATTGTATTGAACCTGCTGAGGCTATCAAGCGTTGTTATGAAGACGGAGTGCCAATGAGTCAAGTTACTATGAGCTCTGACGGTAATGGTTGTATGAGCGTTGTACTTGCTGATGGTACTGTACGTCAATTGGCTGTACCAATGTGTTCACTCCACGAAGAGGTACGTAATAGTATTCTGCAGGGTGTACCTTTGGAAATTGTTACAGCTGTTGTAAGTGCTAATCCTGCTAAGGCAAATGGCTTGTGGCCTCAAAAGGGACATGTTGCAGAAGAGTGCGATGCTGATTTTATTTTGTTGGATGAGGATTACTTTATTGATACAGTAATTGCAAAAGGTCGTATCATGGTAACTGCTGGTGAAGCTGTTGTCCGTGGTACTTTTGAAAGATGAGGTAATTATTAATGATTAAAGTATTAAAAAATGCTGAAGTCTATGCACCTAAATATTTAGGCAAGCAAGATGTTTTAGTAATCGGCGGCAAAGTTGCACGCATTGCTGCTGAAATTAACGAATATGACAATATTCCCGAAGTAGAAGTATTTGATTTGGCAGGGAAAAAGTTAGTTCCTGGTTATATTGATTTGCACGTGCATATTACTGGTGGTGGCGGCGAACAAGGTCCTGCTTCCCGTGTTCCCGAATCTCAATTAAGCTTTTTTACCCGTAATGGTATTACCACTGTTGTCGGTCTGTTAGGTACTGATGGTATTACTCGCAGCTTAGAAAATCTGATTGCTAAAGCACGTGCCTTGACTGAAGAAGGTATTACTGCTTATGCTTTGACCGGTGCTTATGGTTATCCGACTAACACTATGACCGGTAGCATTGAAAAAGATATTATGATGATTCCGCCGTTTATCGGTGTAAAAATTGCTGTCAGCGATCATCGTAGCTCTAATCCGACCGGTGAAGATTTAATTGCAGCAGCAACTGCTGCTCGTCGTGGTGGCCTTTTATCCTGCAATCCCGGTTTAGTAACTATGCATATGGGCAGTGGTAAAGGTAAACTTGACCCCTTATTCTATGCTTTAGAACATGCTGATGTACCTGCTAAAAACTTCTTGCCTACTCATATGCTGCGTACTCCGGAGTTAATTGAGGAAGGCGTAAAATTAGTTCGTATGGGCGGTTATATGGATTGCACCGCAGGTGGTACCGATGAGGATATGGAAGACTATGCAGAGAAGATTTTTGACTTACTGCATCGTGATGGTGTAACTGCAGATCATGTAACTTTGTCTAGCGATGCTTTTGGTTCTCAACCTCGTTTTGATGAATCCGGCGAATGCATCGGTCTGACTTATGCATCTCCCGAATTCCTGCATAAGACTATTAAGAGCCTTGTACGTCGTGGCTTAGCTTTGGAAGAGGCTTTGAAGCTGTTGACTTCTACTCCGGCAGAACTGTTGGCTAAAACAGGTGTTAAAGGCTGTGTAGCTGTAGGCGCTGATGCTGACTTACTGGTATTGGATGAAAATCTTGATATTGCCAGTCTGTTTGCTAAAGGTGAAACTGCTGTTTTAAACGGTGAACTGGTTATGAAGGGTCGTTTTGAATAATTTTCTTTTAACTAAAAAAGGGTAAAAAAAGACTGTTACGGAGTTTTTTCGTAACAGTCTTTTTGTTAGGCATTATTTTTTCTTTTTGTTATACATTTGCATAACTTCTTCAATATCGCCGCTTTCAATCCACATTTTTAATGCAGCACTCATATTTTTAACTGCTTCATCAATGGTAATTTTGTCTTCGCCTTGGAATTGATGCAGGACATGGTTTACAACTGCTTTATTATTGCGGGCAGGATGACCGATACCTACTTTAAAGCGAGGATATTCATCAGTACCTAAATGCTCGGTAATGGATTTGATGCCATTATGACCACCGGCACTACCTTTACGGCGGATACGCAATTGGCCTACGGGCATATCCATATCATCTTGGATGACAGCAATATCTTCTGGGTCGATATGATAGAAGTTAGCATATTGACCAACAGCTACACCGCTGAGATTCATATAAGTGGTAGGTTTAATAATAAGAATTTTTTCGGGTGCACGATATTCAGCACAGTAAGCGTTACGGTCTTCTTTGTTGAAGGTGACACCTAATTGTTTAGCAAGCTCATCGACAACCATAAAGCCGATATTATGACGGGTGTTTTCGTATTCACGGCCGATGTTGCCTAAACCGACGATTAATTTCATGTTAGACAATTCTCCTTTATTTTTCGTTGATTAATTGATCAATAGTAACAAATTCATAGCCTTGGGCACGTAAGCGGTCGATAATAAGACTTACGGCAGCAATGGTCTGCTCGCGGGACGCTTTGTTTTTAGGACTGTCACCGTCATGGAGTAGTACGATAGCATCAGGTTTGGCTTCGCTGCAGACACGGTCAGCAATTACTTCTACACCTGGATTAGTCCAGTCACGGGGAATGATATTCCAGTTAACTGCTTGCAGGTTTTCGTGTTGCATAATTTGAAGTACATGCCAATCTTTAAAACCGTGTGGTGGACGCATATATCTAATTTGCTGGCCTGTAATTTTTTCTAAGGTATATTTGCCGTAAGTAATATTAGCTTGTGCTTCTTGAGTACCTAATTTTAACAGGTCAACATGATAGCCTGCATGTAGAGCGATTTCATGACCACCTGCTTGGACTGCTTGAACAACATCAGGATAATGGGCAGCATTATCTCCGACCATAAAGAAGGTGGCGTGAACGTTTTTGGCAGCCAATACCTTTAATAAATCCTGTGTATAAGGTGGATAAGGACCATCATCAAATGTTAAAGCAATACGCGACTTAGTTGTTTGTGATGCAGCTAAATTATTGCTAAAGAAATCATTACTTGCAGCACGTGGACCATGAGTAATAACAGGTCCGTAGAAGCTGTTTCCAGGCAGTACAGCAAGCAAAAGCAATGTACCGCTCACAAGCATACTTAACGCAGCCCAAATCGCTGCTGTGCGGCGTTTAAGATAATTAAAGCGTCCTAGCCAAAGCAGGGCAGTAGCCAAAATGGCGCAGCTGATAATAATATAAAAAATTCTCATAATGTGTAGTAAAATAAAAGGCTTGCCTAAGGCAAGCCTTTTTTAATCATAAGCTTATTTTTTTACGTCAAACAGTTGGCTTACAGACCAATCATTGTAGATGCGTAAAATGGTTTCTGCCAGAATCGGAGCAATGGATAATACTTTGATTTTCGGATGTTTTTTGGACGGAGCCAAAGGAATGGTATTGGTAACAACCAATTCAGTAATATCGGATTGAGCGATGCGGCTTAAAGCAGGATCAGTCAGAATCGGGTGAGTGCAGCAAGCATAGATTGCTTTAGCGCCCATTTTCTTCAGGGCACGAGCACCTTCGGTTAAGGAACCGGCAGTATCAACCATATCGTCAACTACGATGCAGTTTTTACCTTCAACGTTACCGATTAAGTTCATAACTTCAGCAACACCGGGTTCAGGACGACGTTTGTCGATGATAGCCATAGGAGCATTGAGGATTTCAGCGAAGCCACGTGCACGGCCTACACCACCTAAGTCCGGAGAAACAACTACCATATCGTCCAGGTTTTTCTCTTTGATGTATTCAGCCAGCAGCGGGCCGCCAGGCATATGATCGAAAGGAATATTGAAGAAACCTTGGATTTGTGCAGCATGCAGGTCGATGGTAACTACGCGGGTAATACCTGCAGTTTCCAGCAAGTCTGCCATGAGTTTTGCGGTAATAGGTTCACGACCGCGAGCTTTACGGTCTTGACGAGCATAACCATAGAAAGGAATAACAGCAGTGATGTGGTTAGCGCTAGCGCGTTTGAATGCATCTGCCATAATCAACAGTTCCATGATGTTATCGTTAACTTCAGGTCCGCAGGTAGGTTGTACGATGAAAATATCCTTACCACGAACACTTTCATTAATCATAACTTGGATTTCGCCATTGTTAAAACGGTTAACAACAGAATCACCAACAGTAGTACCCAGGTAAGCAGCAATTTCGCGTGCTAAATCAGGGTTTGCATTACCGGTAAAAATTCTTAACTTATTCTCGTCAGACAACATGTCCAATCCCTCCAAATATCGCCTTGATGTTTTTAAAATAGTCGCAAGGACTAAAGCTATATCAATTATACACTAAAAAGCAGTGTTTCTACAAGTTTTTTGTAAACTTTTTAACTATTTCTGTATTTTTCAGCCCAGCCTTCGATATTTTTTTGTTTAGCACGACCGATTGCCAGAGCGTTTTCAGGGACTTCTTTAGTGATAGTGCTGCCTGCTCCGATATAGCTGTTAGCTTCTACAGTTACAGGTGCAACTAAGTTGGTGTTGCAGCCAACGAAAGCATTATCACCGATAGTGGTACGATGTTTCTTTTTGCCGTCATAGTTAACGGTGATGCAGCCGCAGCCCATATTAACGCCGCTGCCGATATCGCTGTCGCCGATGTAGGTAAGGTGAGGCAGTTTAGTGCCTTCGCCGACATTAGAGTTTTTAACTTCAACGAAGTTACCGATTTTTACATGGTCGCTGATAACGGTGTCCGGACGCAGATGAACATAAGGACCTGCAGTAACATGATTTTTAACTTCGCAGTCATGACCATAGATGAATTGCAGATGGTTATCATTACCGATTTTTACGTTAGTAAAGCGTGCGTTAGGACCGATTTCACAATCTTCGCCGATTTCAGTAGTACCTTCCAGCCAGGTGTACGGATAGATAATAGTATCACGGCCGATTTTTACGCTGGCTTCGATAAAGGTGCTGGCAGGGTCCATAATGGTAACACCTGCATCCATCAGCTTATCTAAAATACGTTGACGCATCACGCCTTCAGCAATGGATAATTGTTTACGAGAGTTAATGCCCATAACCATATCGCTGTCCTCAGTAACTACGCCGCCAACTTTTTGACCTGCTTGATTCAGTTTTTCCAGGATATCAGTCAGGTAATATTCGCCTTGTGCATTATTGTTAGTTAATGTAGCCAATACTTCAAACATTTGCGGGCATTCCATGCAGTAAATACCAGTGTTGATTTCTTTAATAGCTTTTTGTTCTGCAGTAGCGTCTTTTTCTTCGACAATACCTTGAACGTTGCCGTTAGCATCACGGATAATACGGCCATAGCCGAAGGGATTATCCATAACAGCGGTTAAAACAGTAGCAGCTGCACCGGATTCTTGGTGTGCTTCGCAGAATTTTTTCAGCTCTTCGCCATCTAAAAGCGGAGTATCACCGCATAAAATCAGTGCTGTACCGTGGAAATCTTTCAAAGCTGCTTCGGTTTGCATTACTGCATGACCGGTACCTAATTGTTCGGCTTGCAGAGCAATTTTTCCTTGGTCACCAACCATCGCTTCTACTAATTCTGCTTCGTGACCGACAATAACAACTTTTTCGTTACAGCCAGCAGCGGAGGCTGCGTCGATAACGTGCTGCAGCATTGCTTTGCCACCTACTTTATGGAGTACTTTGGGATATTTGCTACGCATTCTGGTGCCTTTACCAGCTGCCAGAATAATGGCTACTAAATCTTTAGACATAATATACTTCCTCTCTTAGACTGCCTGCTTACAGTTGATATAGGCAGTAATGGTGCCAATTAATTTTGGCAGATATCTAAATGAATAGCATTGTTTTCTTCGTCGATATCGTGAAGAATGAAGAAAGCAGTGTAATCATCAACTAATTTCTTTTCGGGAACTGCAGTAGCGATAAAGAAAGCTTTACCGACAACTTGTGCACCGACTTCATTGGCTAGGGCAACCATTCCTTTAGCAGTGCCTCCGCCCTTCATAACGTCATCGACTATCAGGACACGGCTGTTAGGCTGTAGAGCACGCTTCGGCATGGCCATGGTCTGAATGCTTTTGGTGGAACCGCTGACATAATTGATGTTGACAGTGGAGCCCTCGGTAATATCGCTAGTATAACGGGCGATAACCAAAGGGACATTAAAAGCACGTGCTACCTGCATGGCCAGGGGAATACCACTGGTTTCTACTGTCATGATGCAGTCAGGTTGCAGATGCTGTAGGCGTGTCATGAAGATTTCGCCTAAATGTACTACTGTTTCCGGTTCGCATAATAAGTCGGTAGTATATAACATACCGCCTGGAAGAATACGTTCCGGGGCTGCTAATTTTTCAGCCAATTCTTCTAAAAATGCTTGATTCTCTTCTTCAGGATGGTTGGGAATAAAACGTACTCCGCCTGCCGCTCCGGAAAGAGTTTCTGCTTTGCCTAATCCATACAGCTCTAAACCAGATTTTACTGCCAAAACGTCTTCACTGAGAGTTGATTTGGCAATATCAAATTTTTTACAAAAATAGGAAAATGAAAACAGCCGATATGGATGATCGGCTAAAAGTTTTGTTAGTGCTACTACACGCTCAATTCTTTTGGCTCTGCCCATCCCAGATGCTCCTTTATATTATAATATTACTTGCTTAAATATTTATTTACCAGCTGTAAATCAGCAGGCTTATCAACATCCATACCGATGCTGGAACTATTAGTAATAATAGCCTTACTATCAATTTGCATGAGCTTTGAAAAACGTTCTTCAGCATTTTTTATAGAAAGGCAATGAAAAATAGCCTTAAAAATAAAACTCCAGCCCAGCCAGTTAGCTAATTTTAAGGGAGATTTACGTAATTTAAATAATTCTTTAGCTTTTTCCTGACCGATAGAAATGATATTTTTGTGCATAAACATCATATTACCACCGGTGAAGGTACCATCGCTAAGAGTAGCATAGGTACGTTTAGCTTCAGGAAATTGCTTTAAGCAGATTTGCTTAGGAATAATCGGATAAAAAAGTTCTTTTTCAGGATATTTTGCACATTCTCTGAGAAAGTCATGTACTTCTTTCCCTGTAATAAGGGGAATATCATCACAAACACCGAGTAGTTTTTCGGTACTGTCTGTGCCTAAGGCCTTGACGGCATTTACTGCTGTCAAAGGCAAATCCTCTGCTGCTAAGCAGACTTTTACGCCATCAGGTAAGGTACCTTCAAGCTGCTTAGCGGCTCCTTCAGATGCTGCAATAACGATGCGGCGGATAGAACCGCTATCTTGTAAGGAAGAAATAATATAATCAATCAGACGCTTATTGTTAATAGGCACCAGACAACGATATTCGGTATTACAGAAATCCTTCAGCCAAGGAGTTTGGCCTCCTGCAAGAATAAAAGCATCAAATTTCTGCATGATTAGTCCTTCTTAGTATGTTCTGATAAAGAACGCATTAATGTATGCTCGGCATTTTCAATATGCACACGTGCAGCGTGTTGGGCACGCTCTACATCGCGTGCGGCAATAGCATCTACAAGATTGCGATGCTCATCCATGGTTTCAATCAAGCGTCCGGGATAGCTCATGGAACGACCGCGGATACCTGTTAATTGTTCACGGAGATTGTTGATAATACTACGTAAACGCTCGTTACGGCTAGCGGTGTACAAAACATCGTGAAAAGCAGTATCGACAGCAACGATTTTATCCATATCCATATTAGCAACGTGTTGGCCGATTTCTAATAAATAACCGTTTAAGGTAGCTAATTCTTCTTCGGTAATACGTTCTGCTGCCAGGCCTGCTGCTAGAACATCCAGACTGGTGCGTACTTCGTAAATTTCGGTAATATCTTTGATAGAAATGTCAGCTACATATGTGCCACGACGCGGAATCATAACTACAAAGCCTTCAAGCTCTAGCTTGCGGATTGCTTCACGGACAGGAGTACGGCTGACACCCATTTCATCTGCCATTTGAATTTCCATTAAACGTTCACCTGGGCTGAAGGTACCATCAATAATAGCCTGACGAATATTTTCGCAGACAAGCTCACGTAAAGGCTTATAACTGTCAAGTTTTATTGGCTTTAAATGTCCGGACATTTTATTTTATCCTCCCTATAGTAGTAGTGATAGCTGTTTCCACATCAAATTCAGCTAAAGCTTCAATGATATTTTTAGCAGTTGGCTGGTCTTCGGCAAGGGCAAAGACGGTCGGGCCGCTGCCGCTCATTAAAGTATAGTAAGCACCTGCACTAAGCATTTTGGCTTTAATAGAGGCAATTACAGGGTGTGCAGGAATAGTTACTGTTTCTAGAACGTTACCCATATAAGGGATTAAATTACGTGGACCGGTCTGCATTCTTTCCTGTAGTTTCCAAATGCAGGGAGCATGTACTACACGACCTTTATTGTAATGCTGATAAACCCATGCAGTAGAAACCTCCAGATTTCTCGGTTTAGCTAAAACGACGATTGCTTCCGGTAAATCCTGTAGTTTAGTCAATACTTCGCCACGTCCTGTTGCGAGCATTGTGCCGCCTTCAATACAGAAAGGAATATCGCTGCCTAATTGAGCGGCGATTTGTTCCAACTCATATATTTCCAGATTTAAGTTCCAGTATCTATTTAAGCCGCGTAATACAGCTGCGGCATCACTGCTTCCGCCGGCAAGACCTGCTGCTAAAAAAATTTTTTTGTTCAAAGCTATGTGAACGTTCGGAATAATGGCGCAATGAGCCGCTAATAATGCGGCTGCTTTGTAAGCAAGATTATCCTTACCGCAGCTCAAGCCAGGTAAGTCAGTGGAGATAGAAATTTCTCCGGCGCCGCTGCCTTCAGTGATGGTAACGGTGTCATGTAAGCTTACACTTTGCATAATCATGCTTACTTCATGGTAGCCGTCTTCACGTTTGCCAAGAATATCAAGACCAAGATTGATTTTCGCGTATGCAGTTTCGGTAATGCTGTTCATTGCTGTTTTCATCAAAGTTCACCTGCCCATAAATGTATACAATAATATTTTATACTGCTTTAGTAAACATAGCAAGTTTTTTCGAACATTATTGCCCTGATTTAGCATATTCATTTCCTTTTATTCGGTAATTTTACATTGCAAGAAATTTCCCTAAGAATTTAATAATTAAATCATTGCTTTTTTTGTAAAAAATGTTACTATATCAATAAGAATTTTTTTAAGGAGTCTTATATGAGTACAACAATGAAAAAAAATCTTTACCATTATTTTATGGTAACTTTGGCCTGTGCAATCATGGGTATAGCCTTAAATGTTTTTTATATGCCAAATAAAATGCTCAGTGGTGGTATTGGTGGTGTAGCAGTACTTGTTTATTATGTTGCAGGTATGCCTATGGGCTTAACAAGCTTGTTATGTAACGTACCTCTATTCTTCTTAGCTTATAAATTTATGGATCGTCATTATACCATCAGTGCTTTATATGGTATTCTGGCTTTTTCTTTTTCTTTAGATTTTTTCCATTTTTTATCTAACTATACGATTGTACATGATAAACTCTTGGCTTGTATTGCCGGCGGTGTACTCTATGGTATTGGTGCTGCCTGTATGTACAGAGTAGGTGGTTCCAGCGGCGGTACGGATATTATCGGTGCGATTATTCAAAAAAACTATTCTATCAGCATCAGTACTACGGGTTTTTTATTTAACCTGTGTCTGCTTTTTGCCAGTGTTTCTTTATTTGGTATTGAGCCGGTATTATATACCTTGCTTACCTTCTTTATTATGAGTAAAACCTGTAATACCTTTATTACCGGCTTTGACTTTAAAAAGAATGTTATCATCATCAGTAATTATCATCATGAAATTGCCGAAGAAATTATTAAGGTTGTTGGTCGTGGTGTAACCTATATTCATGGTGAAGGTGCATTTACTCACCAACATCGCGAAGTATTGTTTGTTGTTGCCAAGCTTACACAACTAGCCAAGATTCGCTCTATCTGCCGTGAGATTGACCCTGATGCTTTTGTTATCGTGCATGATGTTAATGACGTGTTTGGTCGAGGTTTTACTTTAAAACCATCAGGACCCAATTGTCCGCGTCCTAAGCTGCCGGCAGAGGTTATTAAAGAAATCAAAGAGCATGCAGCGGAACGAAAACAGCATTCACATGAACAAGAAGAAAAATAAAATTAAAATTAAAATTAAAGCTCTTCTTCCTCAAGTAGGGAGAAGAGCTTTTTGTGTTAGTTATTTAGTATGATTGTCGTCAACTGTTTGTTGATTAGGTGCTGTAGCAGCATATTTGTTCAAGGCAACCTTGGTAATGCGGAAATCACCGACAGTACCGGGACCGTCAAGACAGCCGTTGGAGCAGGCCATACCTTCTAAATAACTGCAATCCAATTTACCTGCATTAGCGTCGGTAACAGCTTGGCGGCAATTATCAAGACCGCTAGCATAGTAGGAAGAACGTACTTCTCCGCCCATAGCACGGACGGTATCGTCAACAGCAGCAGTTACACCTGCAGTCAAAGGGAAGCCCAAACCGAGTTTAGAAGCTTCGCGTTCAAATTCGTTAGTCGGTTGGTCAGCAAATTTAATATCCTTACCTGCTAACATACACATAGCTTCTTCAAAGGTAAGTACGTAATCAATGATATCACTATGTTCACGACCTTCACTCTTTTTCGCGATGCAGGGGCCGATAAAGACGGTTATAGCATTCGGATATTTTTCTTTTACCCAGCGGCCTGTAGAAACCATTGGAGAATCGGTTTCACTAATTTTATCTACTGCTTCAGGAATTTGTGTTTTAACAAGCTTAACAAATGCCGGACAGCAGGAGCTGGTCATAAATGGTTGCTTTTCAGGAACCTTTTCGATATATTCTTTAGCTTCTTTAACAGCAGTAATATCAGCACCGATACCTACTTCGACAATATCAGCAAAGCCGGCTTTGTGGAGAGCACTGTAAACTTGGCCCATGGTAATTTTTAAACCATATTGACCTACAATAGAAGGAGCTACCAGAGCAATAACCTTTTTACCGCTTTTAATGCTGGTGATAACGCGGACAATGTTACTACGCTCATCAATAGCACCAAAGGGACAGGCGTTGCGGCAGGCACCACAATTAACACATTTTTCGTGGTCAATAGCTGCTTTACGGTCTTCGCCGATGCTGATAGCACCTAATGCACAAGCACGTACGCAGGGACGATGAATTTCGATAATAGCACCATAAGGACATACTTGTTTACATTTGCCACATTCAATACATTTAGTGCGGTCGATGAAGGCACGGTTTTGTACTAAGCTGATAGCTTTTTTCGGGCAATTATTCATGCATTTATGAGCAACACAGTGACGGCAGACATCTGTTACATAATAAGCGTCAATGGGGCATTGGTCACAAGCAGCAGGAAGTACATCAATCAGTGGTAAATCTTTGCGTTCAGGCTCGTGCAGAGTCATTTTGCTAGCTTCAATAATATTTTCCTTGCAGTCTTGGCCTAAAGCCATGTCGATGCGGTTTTTTAATACGGCACGTTCTTTGTAGACACAGCAGCGATAACGAGGAGTATCCTCGCGTACTTCCTGTAAAATATCGTAAACATGGTCGATTAACACGTCATTCCAAGTATAACGGGAAATGTGTTCCAAAACCATTCTGCGTAATTGTGCAACGGCGGTAAGTTCCATAGTTTTCCTCCTTTGATGCATAAAACGAAATTGTTGTGCACCTTGTGTTTATAATTAAGCTTCTTTTTGTAAAAACTTTTTTAAAGAAAATTTTTTATCCTGTAGCAAGGATTCGATATGTGCTGTTACCAGTTCATTATGGCTTAAGTTGTGTGCTATAAGCAGAGCCTGGCGGATATTGCTGTTAATATATTTTTTATCCCAAGATTCTAAAATAGCACAGGCTGCACCACGGGGCCAGTCATAAAGGCCGGTTAGGGCGTGACAGATAATTCTTTCACCGTAACCTGGATGATCTTGCAAATAATGCAGCGGTGTCAATAAAGCATCTTCTTTGCAGTCGAAAACGTTTAATTGACGTTCTATATCATTTATAATCCTTTGGCGACGTGTTTCGTCAGCTGCCGACAGCAAAATAGGCAATAACTCTGTTTCTAAAAGATGCTCCTGCCAATAAGCGTATAATTGCGGCCAGATATCGATATCTGTTTCAAAGGCCAGCTCACATACTGCATAATTAACTTGACCTTCGGAAAAAATGTTATTTTCCACTTCAGTAGCCAAATCGGCAGTATAAATTATTTTATCACATTCAGCTATTAATACTTGGCATTGGTTGATGTCGATTTGCGTCATGTTTTGCTGTTCGGCAAGACGGCGTAAGGAAATAGACATAGTTAAGATGTCCAAACGATCTTCGATTTTCTGTATTTCTGTTTTAGCAAGTTGTAATAATTTAGTAGCAAGGTTGTGTAAATGAATCGGAGCAAGATTGAAATTTGTAAAAATTTCTTCTGCCGGGTATTCAACTAGCATGAGCAGATATTGATTAAAAATAGTTATAGCATTTTTGTAAATTTCGCTTTGATGTTCAGATGTAAGGAAGGCTTCTAAATGTGTTTCAGCTAAAAGTTTAACAGAAATAGGTGGATATTCTGCATCTAATTCGATACCGTGCTTTAAAAGCCACAAGCGGTGTGCATCATCCTTACACTTGCAGTCGATAATAGCAAAAATTTTACCCCAGCCTTTAGTACAGCCGATTAATTCCCAGATTTCTTTTTGTGGTTGAAAATTGGCGATGCGACAGGAATAAAGGAAAGCGAAGGTAAATTCTTCACAGTGGGCCATAGTCACTAAATCACGCCAAAATTCTTCGTCTTCGTTATGGATACGCTGCATTCCGTATACGCCAAGTAGTACGTAAGCTAATTTTACAGGCTCACGGTCTTTAGCGTTATAGAAGAAACGTCGTGCCAAGGCGTAGATGACGTCATTAATGTCCTCTTGATCTAAGACGGAGATTAAGGGGTCACAATATTCCGCCATACACATAGTTTTTACTGTATGATAAATTTCCTCGCGATGAGGTTGTAGCGGTTCGTCACTATATAATTGCAGTAATTTAGAAAGTTTGCTGGCATCTTCCATATTGGCAGGCATATTCATGGTATAGACTGCAGAATCACTGCTGCCAAGAGCTCTGCTGATGGTAGCATTTTCTTCATCTGGCAGAGTTGTAGGAGTATAGCAGCCGTCTTCATCTAGGTGTTCTGCTACATATTGAAAAATACTCATGTATAGGGTCCCTCGTTAGCTTTCTGTTCATGTTTTTATGTCATGATAAAAATATTCTCTAGCCTATTATATCATAAAATAAGAGATTTTCCCGTATTTGCTTTTATACTCATTATGCAAGCTGGTCGAAGGAAAGAAAAACCTGTATTTTCTTTTTCGAAAATACAGGTTAGAAATTGCTTATTCTGCTGTAGCCAACATTAATTTAATACGGTTTTCCTGATTTACATGGGAGGCGCTGGCATCATAGTCAAGTGCTAAAATATTTGCTTCAGCAGCGATTTCTTTGATTTTGTTAATCATGCCGCGTCCGGCTATATGATTAGGCAGACAGCCGAAGGGCTGGGCACAGATAATATTAGTGTACCCACTATGCACCAATTCAAGCATTTCAGCAGTTAAAAGCCAGCCTTCGCCCATATTACTGCCATAGCCGATAACGCCCTTAACCAATGCTTTAGTTTCGGCATAGGTAGCAGGTGCACTAAAGGGTGCTACATCAAGTGCTTGATGCAGAATTGTTTCCACATGCTTTAGATACCACATAACTCCTTTATTAGCACTGTATTTCAAAAGGCTGCCGCCGTAGAGTTTGTAATCGGTAAGATAAGTATCAGCACAGTACATGATGAAATTTAAAAGTCCGGGAAGCATATATTCACAATTTTGCTTTTGTAAGAATTTTTCTAGATTATTATTACCTAAAGCGGAATATTTGATATAAATTTCGCCTACGATACCTACTTTGGTTTTCGTCTGACTGTCGATAGGAATATTAGCAAACTCATTGACAATGGCGGCCGTGAATTTGCGTATATTACTGGCAGCGTGGATTTTACCGCCGTTAAAGGCATCACTAAGCTTTTTTATCCATTTCTGTGCTAAGGCGTCAGTAGTGCCTGGATTAATTTCGTAGGGACGGATTTTATTACTCAGATACATCAAGGCATCGCCATAAACAACAGCTGCTAAGAATTTTTTAAACATAGGCAGAGTAATGCGGAAGCCTGGTTGTTTTTCCATTCCTTGAACATTTAAACTGATAACAGGTATATGGGTTAAGCCTGCTTTTTCTAATGCTTTACGTAAAAGGAAAATATAGTTGGATGCACGACAGCCACCACCGGTCTGGCTGATAATCAAGGCTGTTTTGGTTAAATCGTATTTACCGCTTTCCAAGGCATTAATTAATTGTCCGATAACAAGCAACGCCGGATAGCAGATATCGTTATTAACATATTTTAAACCGGTTTCGATAACTTCGTGACCGGTATTTTGCAGAATTTCGGCTTTATAACCACAGCTTTGCAAAGCTGCACGTAAGAGGGAAAAATGTAAAGGCAGCATACCGGGAATAAGGATGGTATGTGTTTTTTTCATCTCTTCCGTAAAGGGAGTAAATGATATTTTTCCTGCAGACATAAAAATCTCCTTTATTTACTGTCTAAATCAAATAAATTAGCAGCGGCAAAGAGGCTGCGGATACGGATTTTCGCAGCGCCGAGATTGTCGATATCATCTATTTTGATTTGGGTATATATTTGTCCGTGTTCTTCAAGGATACGGCGGCATTCATCAGCGGTAATAGCATCACAGCCGCAACCGAAGCTGACGAGCTGAATCATATGCATATCTTGATTTTCGGCGACATATTTAGCTGCTGCATATAAACGGCTATGGTATGTCCATTGATTTAATACTTGTAAATCATCTTGCAGTTCTTTTGGAGAAATATGGCTGCTGACAGCATCTTCACTTACTAAGGCAGCCCCCATGGTGGTGATAAGACGGTCCACACTATGATTTACTTTAGGATCAATATGGTAAGGACGTCCTGCTAAAACAATGATGGGACGATGTTCTGCACGGGCTTGAGTAATAATTTGCTGACCGCGGGCTTTAACCGCATCTTCATAAGTGTAATAGGCATTAAAGGCTTTATCAACAGCTTTTTTTAATTCGTCCTTAGTAATATCAGGATAATGTTCTTGGAACATTTCTAAGAGTTTTTTAACAAGATTCTTTTTGTGTAATAAACCAAGATAGCTAAACATAAAGTTAACATTGTTTAACTCGTGCATATTGGCATGGAGAACTTCAGGATAATAAGCTACAACAGGGCAGTTATAGCAATTTTCCGTACCCTTTTCGTCCACGTTGTAGGTCATGCATGGGTAGAAAATATTGGTGATGCCTTTATTTAATAACCATTTGATATGACCATGCATTAATTTTGCCGGATAGCAGACTGTATCACCGGGGATAGTATTTTGACCTAAACGGTAGATAGTTTTATCTTCAATAGGACTTGTGATGACTTCAAAGCCTAATTTAGTTAAAAGAGCATGCCAAAAAGGCAGTAGCTCATACATATTCAGTCCCATAGGGATACCGATAAGACCACGTTTAGTAGCTTTTTCAGGTTTTTTATCAATAATTTCTTTTAGTAACGCTAATTTTTGACGATATAAATTCAAATCATCCTTAGGTGCCATGTGGGTAATGGGACGCTCACAACGGTTGCCGCTGATAAAACGGCTACCATTGCCGAAGGTGTTTACTGTTAAGTGGCAATGATTGTTGCATAAGCCACAGGTAAAGCCTTTAACGGTGTGGACGAAGCTTTTGAGAGCTTCTGCTTGGAGAATGGTGCTGAGATGTGGTTGGTCGCTGTAACGACGTTTAGCGTACAATGCAGCGCCGTAAGCACCCATTAAGCCTGCGATATTAGGACGGATAACCTCTAAGCCCATTTCCTGCTCAAAGGCACGCAGTACGCAGTCATTAAGGAAGGTACCGCCTTGTACGACGATGTGTTTACCGATGGCTTCCTTGCTGCTAGGACGGATAACCTTATATAAAGCATTTTTTACGATACTTATGGATAAGCCGGCACTGATATTAGCAACGGATGCACCATCTTTTTGTGCTTGCTTAACACTGCTGTTCATAAATACTGTACAACGGCTGCCTAAATCTACAGGCTTATCAGCAAATAAACCGATTTTAGCAAATTCTTCTGCCGTATAGCCTAAAATTTCGGCAAAAGTTTGTAAAAAGCTGCCACAGCCGCTAGAGCAGGCTTCATTTAAGAAGATATTATCGATAGCACCGTTATGGATTTTCAGGCATTTCATATCTTGACCACCAATGTCTAAAATAAAGTCTACATTAGGCTCTAGATATTTAGCGGCATAGAAATGAGCCATAGTTTCGACAATACCATAATCAACGCCAAAACCATGGCGTATTAAATCTTCGCCATAACCGGTTACTGCACCTGCCAGTAGCTTACAGTTAGGATATTTTTGATAAAAGTTAGTCAAATATTCGCGGACAGCAACGACAGGATTACCTTTATTGCTTTGGTAGAAGGAATCGAGTAATTCGCCGCTTGGGCTAATAATAGCTATTTTTATAGTAGTACTGCCGGAATCAATACCGATATAAGCTTCTTGGGCTTTTTTCGGTGTACTGATAGTAACGCTGTCACGATCATGGCGTGCTTTAAATTCTGCGTAAGCCTTTTGTGATTCAAAGAGTGGTGGCATATGTTCAAAGCTGCTTTGGGTAGCAGCCTGATGCAGTTTTTGCGGTAGCTCCTGTAAGTTAACATCGTGCTCGGCGCATAAAGCAGTACCGATAGCTACATAATAAAGGCTGTTCTCGGGACAGATGCCTTGAATATTTAGAATTTTATCAAAGCTGTCACGTAAGCAGCTCATAAAGGTTAAAGGACCTCCTAGATAAAGCACCTTACCTTCGATAGGACGACCTTTCGCTAAACCTGTAACTGCTTGACTGGCAACAGCATGGAAAATACTAGCGGCTAAATCGCTTTTGGCTGCACCTTGATTTAATAAGGGCTGAATATCGCTTTTAGCAAAAACACCGCAACGACTAGCGATAGTATAAGTAGTTTTGGCTTCTAACGCCAGTTGATTCATATCAGGAGTTTGTACATTAAGCAGGGAGGCCATTTGGTCGATGAAGGCACCTGTGCCGCCTGCACAGCTATCATTCATACGAGCATCGAAATGACGGCCTAAAAATAAAATTTTAGCATCCTCTCCGCCTAACTCGATTACTGCATCAGTACCGGGCTGTAAACGTTCGGTGCAGATTTTTTCGGCGAAAACCTCTTGAATAAATTGCAGACCACAGCTATCAGCAATGCCGATACCGGCACTGCCGCTGATTGCCAACCTAGCTGTATGAATATCAGGAAATTTTTGCCTAACTTCCTGATGCAATTCGAGTATTTTATCAGCAATCTGACTATAATGACGCTGATATTTTTTGAAAAGTAAATTGCCGGTATCATCCAATACAGCTATTTTTATAGTAGTACTGCCGATATCTAATCCAATTTGCATAGTGACCTCCATAAGTTTAAGCTGGCTACAAATATTTAAATTTATAACATATTGTTTTATTACATATTTTAATACTTTACGTGTAAATAGTAAAATATATAATTCTGTAAAACAAATAATTAAGTAAAAAAAGTGTAAATCTTAAAAAAAGACTCTGAACAAGCAAGGAATGCTTATCCAGAGTCTTAATATTATTTTAGAAGGTGCCCTGTACTAATTGGGCAATATTTTTAGAATGATCGGAAACACGCTTCATATTAATCAGCAGTTCTAACATTACGAAGCCGGCAACGGGATCGCATTTATGTTCATTTAGGCGGACAATATGATTTTTACGAATTTCTTTTTGATAATGCTTAACGTCGCGGCAAAGTTGTACTGCTTCGTCAGCAATGGCTTTATCATTTTTTTCTAAGGATTCCAGAGCACGACCGCTGGCATGTAAAACCATTTCGCTTAATTTTACTAATTCGGCACGAGCTTCGTCAGAGAAGTGTACGTCATCTTCAAAAATGGTACGTGCTTTTTTCGCTAAGGTTTCACCGTGGTCGCCGATACGTTCAATATCATTGCAAGCATGTAATAAGCCTGTATGGCGGACGGAAAGTGCAGAGTTCATATCGGTAGAGCTCATTTCGGTCAGATAATCAGTAATGTCACGTTCCAAAGCATCGACAATAGGTTCATGTTCTAAAACGTATTTGATTTTCTGCTCATCATATTTTTGAATTGCTTCCATACCCAGTTGTACGTCTTTACGAGCTTGATTACCCATACGGACAACTTCTTTAACAGCTAAGCTCATAGCAATGGAAGGAGTATTTAACATAGCTTTGTCCAGATAAACAGGACGCAGGGATACGCCTTCAGTGCTGCCGGGAACGATTTTTTGTACCAGTTTGATAAACTGATTAACAAAGGGCATGAACAGCAAGGTGTTGATGATATTAAACGCAGAATGGGCGTTAGCAATCTGACGTGCGATGTCATTGGCAGGAGAAATATACATGACGATTTGGATGAACCAATGCATAAAGGTGATGAAAATAATGCTGCCGATAACATTAAACATAACATGGGCTACAGCTACACGCTTAGCAGTGATATTAGCACGTAAGGATGCTAATACAGCAGTAATACAGGTACCGATGTTATCACCTAAGAGTACCGGAATAGCACCTTCCAAGGGTACCAGACCTTGGGTAGCCATAGCAATAAGAATACCAATGGTAGCACTACTGGATTGGATAATGACAGTCATTACCATACCGATGAGAATACCTAAAAGCGGATTATCAGAGAATGCATTGATGAAATCTACAAATCCCGGATAATGACGTAAAGGCATTACGGATTTACCCATCATATCCATACCGAGCATTAAAATACCAAAGCCTAAGGTTACTTGACCAAGGTATTTCCAACGACGACGTTTAGCAAGCAATTGCAGCAAGAAGCCGACGAAGATTAAAACGGTAACATAATCAGATAATTTAAAGGCAATCAACTGAGCAGTCATGGTAGTACCGATGTTGGCACCCATGATAATACCGAAGCCTTGTTTTAAGGTTAAGAGTCCGGCATTTACCAAACCGACAGTCATAACAGTTGTTGCACCGCTGGCCTGTAGCACAGCAGTAACAACTGCACCGAGCAGAATGCCCATAGCTAAGACACCAGTCATAGCTTCAAGAATTTTTTGCAGTTTAGCACCGGCAGCTTTTTGCAGACCGTCACCCATGAGCTGCATGCCGTACATGAATAAGGCGATGCCGCCTAAAAAGCCTAAGAAATGAACTAGCATAAATAATTTGCACCTCGTATGTTATTTGTGGCTCTATTATACTAGAATTAGCATGATTTTTCACGTATTTTTTTACTTACTTTTGATAAAAAATGCCTGTTTTTGTTATTTTATTAACGTATTTTACATGAATTTAACACTAAAATAGCAATTGTAAAATTTTAAATGGTTACGTAAGAAAAGAGTAGAGTTTCGTATAATAAATGCAATTTATGCTTTAGTACAAAAAACAGTGCCGCATATCGTTTTGATATGCGGCACTGTAAAAGGAGAGGTGTATGATGAAAAAGATATGTCTTATTGGAGTTGTAGCTGTTTAATCAAAGTCATGGCTTCATCGACGGATAAAATATTCCCGAACGATACCAGCTTATCATCAATGACTAGAGCTGGAAAAACCATTGCTCCGTAAGCTACTGCTTTGCGGAATTCAGAAACTTTTTCAAACTGAGCTTTGACTTTCAGCTTTTTTAGAGCGATGGCGGTGTTCTGCATGAGCACTTCAGCTTGCTTCGTCATCGGTCCAAGGATTTTGACGCGCATTACTATCACCTGTCTTTGCTTTGTTTTCTAAACATTCCTTTCTTTCCTCGCTTTATATTCTAACAAATCAATATGACCAAAGTAGGGATTAGTAGTAACATCTTTGTGAAATAAACAAAAGTACCGAAAAATCTTACTAGATTTTCGGCACTTTTAAGAAAATATGAATTTTTGTTATTATTTTAATAAAACTTTCAAGAAAGATTGTAAGCGTTCATTATGAGGATTGTCGAAGATTTCTGCAGGAGTTCCTTGGGCTTGTACATGACCATCAGCCATAAAGACTACCTTGGTGGCAACTTCTCTAGCAAAGCCCATTTCGTGAGTAACGACTACCATAGTCATTTTTTCTTCTGCTAATTCACGCATGGTTTTCAGTACTTCGCCTGTCAACTCGGGGTCGAGAGCGGAGGTTGGTTCGTCAAACAACATAATGGACGGCTTCATAGCTAAGGCACGGGCAATAGCTACACGTTGCTGCTGACCACCGCTTAATTTACGGGGATATTCGTTGGCCTTGTCAGAAAGGCCTACTTTAGCAAGCAGAATTTCGGCTTCTTGGATTACTTCGGCTTTATCACGCTTTTGTACGTTGATAGGTGCTTCAATAAGATTTTGCATTACAGTCATATGCGGAAAGAGGTTGAATTGTTGGAATACCATACCCATTTTGCAGGCTATGCTTCGAGTAGTGCTTTTATCAACATATTCAGTACCAGTAGCAGTTTCTTTGCACAGAATATCACCATCGATAGTGATGGAACCGCGGTCAACGGTTTCCAACTTATTGAGGCATCGCAGCAGGGTACTTTTACCGCCGCCGGATGGACCGATAACGGCAACTACTTCGCCTTCGTTGACTTCAAGGTTAATTCCTTTCAGTACTTCTAATTTATTAAATTTTTTCCAAATATTAGTTGCTTTAATTTTATTCATAATAAAACTCCTCTTTATTGGTCATATTTGGAATAATGTTTTTCCAAACGTTCAAAGAGCATGGTCAGAACTAAGGTAGCAAGCAGATAGAAAACAGCAGCTACGATAAAGGGCATAATGTTAAAGTCACGTTGTACAAGGTTACGGGCAGTACGCATTAGGTCGTTCATAGCTAAAACGTAAACCAAGGAAGTATCCTTAACCAGAGTAATGGTTTCATTGCTAATAGGGGGCAGAATAACACGGATAACCTGTGGCAGAATAATACGGCGCATGGTTTGTACATAATTCATACCTAAGGTGTGAGCTGCTTCATATTGACCTTTAGGAATAGCTTGGATACCTGCACGGAAGATTTCGCAGAAATAAGCAGCGTAGTTTAAAACAAAGGCTAGAATAGCAGATTCGAAGTCCGGTAAACGGATACCTACGGATGGCAAAACAAAGTAAATAAAGAAAATTTGCAGCATTAAAGGAGTGCCGCGCAATACCCAGACATAAAAACCGATGAGCTTTTGCAGTATAGAAATACCGGAAACGCGGCCCAGGCTTAACAGAATGCCTAAGGGAATACTTAAAACAATAGTAATGATGAATACTTGGAAGGATATCCAGCAGCCATCGAGCATTTGGGGAATGATATTTAAAATGTAGTCCATGATGTTCTCCAGTAATTAAAAATTTTAGTATGCTATGAGAGCATACTATTCATCTTATTATATCGCGTTCTAAATTTATTGACAAGAATAAGCAGGTGGAAAGCAAAAAGCACAAAAAGGGCCGAATTAATTCGACCCTTGAGTTTTTGAATTAGTATTCAGTGATGTCAGCACCCATCCATTTTTCGGAGATTTTTTTGCAGGTACCATCTTTTTTCATTTCATCCAATGCTTTATTGATACGTTCCATAAATTCTTTGTCATCTTTACGGAAAGCAACGGAAACAACTTCATCACTCATAGTTTCGTCTAAGATTCTATATTGACCAGGTTTCAGCTTAGCGTAGTAACCACGTGCCAGAACTGCATCGACGATAGCTGCATCTACACGTTTATTGTCCAACTCCATGTATACAGCTGCAAAATCAGGATATTTGCGGTAATCCTTTAAGGAAGCCTTTAAATCTTTGTGTTGAGCATCTTCGATGATTTGAGCACCGGTGCTGTCATCTTGTACTGCTAAGGCTTTACCTTTCAAATCAGCAATTTTTTGAATATCGGAATCGGCAGGAACAACGACTACTTGTGCGTTTTTGAGATACGGTTTAGACATGCCATAGGTTTTTGCACGTTCGTCATTTAAAGTGAAGCAGTTCCAGATAGCATCAATACGTTTAGATTTCAGCTCAGCTTCTTTAGAACCCCAGTCGATAGGTTTGAATTCTGCTTCAATGCCTAAACGTCTGCAAGCTTCGCGTGCCAGATCGATATCCATACCAACGATTTCATTGTTTTCGTTACGGTAACCCATAGGAGCGAAGTTGTCATCCAGACCGATAACCATTTTTTTCGGTTCGTTGCCGCCGCAGCCGGCAACTAACATAACCATCATCATTAAACTTGCTAATACTAATAATAACTTTTTCATCAAATCCACCTCGTAACTTTCTTCGTTTTTTGAGTACAATTTTTAGCTTATGCCATTATTATACTTTAGTACGTTAAATTTGTAAAGTACTAATGTGAGAAAATCTTAAAAATTTTATAAAAAAACCGGAAGTCAAAAAAAATCTGATTTCCGGAGAATTTAACGCTTTGTAATTAATAAGAGCGTTTGCCGAAGATGGGATGAGCACATGGGTGCAAGGTAAGATGTTGCACCATATAAGCTGCTTCCTCTAAGGGCAGGTCTTCGCTGTTGCCACGACGTTCTAAAATGCACAGCGGATTATCGCTGCCGACTTCGCCGCCTGGCAGATAGATATATTCATTGTTTTCACTGTCGCCGAAGATGATGCCGGCTAAAAGTTTTTCAGCAATTACTTTCGACATTGATTACTCCTTTAGAACATTCTGCGTTTCCACAGTAAATAAGCACTACAGAAGGAGAAGAAGGCTGCTAGAAACAGAACGAACAGGAAGCCGTAGGGGCTGTCAGCAAAGGGAACAGTGACGTTCATGCCCCAAAGACCGCTGATTAATGTTGGTACTGCTAAAATAATAGTAACTGAGGCCAAGAATTTCATGACTAAGTTCAGGTTGTTACTGATGATGCTGGCAAATACTTCCATCATGCTGTTAAGAATGTGGCTATACATCTCAACCATTTCGACTGCCTGCTTATATTCGATGATAACATCCTCTAGTAAATCTTCGTCTTCTTCATATACCTTGACTAAGTGTTGTGATTGAGTTGCACTACGTAGACGTAGCAATCTTTCCATAACAATGGAGTTGCTTCGTAAAGAGGTAGAGAAGTAGGTTAAGGATTTCTGCAAATCAAGCAGATTAAATAATTCACTATTTTCCATGGACTGACGCAGATGGATTTCCAATTCGTCAGTACGACGGATAATAATACGAATATATTTCAGATATAAGGTAGCGGATTTGTAAAGAATCTGGAATAAGAAGCGAGTTTTTTTGAAGGTACTGAACAGGCGGCTGTTATGGGGACCGAAGTCAGCAGTAACACCATTGGATTCCAAGCAGACAGTAGCAATACCATCCTGAGTGAGAATAATACCCAAAGGCAGGGTGTCATAATCCTTATTACTGCGTAAAAAAGGAATATCGACCAAAATCAGAATTTGGTCATCTTCAATTTCGATACGCGATTTTTCTTCTTCGTCAAGTGCCGCACTAAGAAAATCCATTTGCATTTTAGTAGCATCAGAAATTTCTTGCAGTTCTTCTTTAGAAGGAGCCACTATGTCAATCCAATAACCCTTTTCCAGAGTTTCCAGTTCCAGTTCATCCAGTCCTTGATCTGTGCTTTTTAAAATTTTATACATAGCGTCCTCCTTTCCTATTACTCACAAATATATTTTACAATAGTTCTTACAAATTGGCTAAAATTGCTTTAGAAAGCTGATCTGCACAACTGGTGCCTTTATTGCCGCAGTCATTTCCTGCAAGTAATTCTGCGATTTCGCGGGCATCCTTGCCTTCTACAAGCTTGCCGATAGCTAATAGATTGCCCGGGCAGCCACCTAAGAAACGTACATTATGTAATTTACCGTCAATAATATCAAAAGTGATTTGGCGGGAGCATACACCGCTGGGAATATAAGAAATCATAATAGAACCTCCACAAAACATCATACAATAGATACAAAAATTCGACGAAATTTTGTAAAATCCTTTTTCTTAGGAGATTTAGTAAAATTTTTTACAATAATTTTTCTTTCTTAGCTTAAATGTATTTTTTTTCGCAAATGCTTTTATTCACTAATAAAAATTGGTATAATGAAATCGCATTATTGCCTTTCCTAGGCAAGTAGTATGGAAGAGCTTCTGTAATGTAGGAAGCAAATTTATTTTTACTTAGTGACGTAGTATGGAAGAAAGGTAGGAATCTCTATGTCTATTCAATTAGTAATCGTATGTCTGTACATTGTTATGCTGTTCGGTATCAGTATTTGGGTGAAAAGCCGTGCTGATAAGGGTGCAACCGAGTATTTATTTGCCGGGCGCAAGCTGAGCAGTACGTTGATTGCCGTAAATATTACCGGTTTAGCTGTCGGAGCAGCATCTACCGTAGGTGTTGCGGAAAGAGCCTTTTCTGTGGGTATGGCTGCCGGTTGGTATAATGCTGCCTGGGCTGCAGGCTCTGTAGTAATGGGTTTGGCTGCTGCTGGTAAATTACGCTCTTTACAGGTGTCTACGATTCCTGAGTTTTTCGAAAAATATTATGATACTAAAGGCCGTGTAATCAGTGCAGTAGGCCTTTTGATTATCATGTGTGTTATTACTGCTCTGCAATATCTTGCAGGTGGTGCTATTTTGTCTTCTCTGCTGCCGGAGATTTTCTCTTTTGAGGGCGGTATGCTGATGAGTGCTGTTGTATTTATCGGTATTACTTTGATTGGCGGCTTATGGTCCAGCGGTTTGGCGAATATCGTTAGCGTAACTTTGATTTACTTGGGTATTATTTACTCCTGTGTAGAATCTGTGATGCAGGTAGGCGGTTGGCAGGCTTTGAAAATGCAGCTGCCGCAGGCAGAAATGATGGTAAATCCTTTAGGTGGTGTGTCTATCGTCGCAATTATCAGCTGGTTCGTAGTTATGATTACCCAGGCTGTGACTGCTCAAGGTCCTGTACAGATTGCTTGTGGTGCTAAGGATGAAAAAACAGCTAGAAAAGGCTTTTTGCTGGGCGGTCTGTTGATTTTCCCGATAGGATTTCTGTGTGCTGTATTAGGCCTGGTTGCTAAAGTAATGTTTCCGGAGATTCCTTTGGAAAAAGCAGCTTTGGCTATGCCTAAAGTAATCATGAGCCTGAATCCTGTGGCTTCCGGTGCTACTCTTGCAGCTTTGTGGGCAGCTGATGTTTCTACTGCTTGCACTATTTTGTTAGGTGCGGGAACACTGTTTTCTCAAGATATTTATAAACGTTTTATTAATCCGCAAGTAAGTGATGAAAGCTTTGTCAAAATCAATCGTGTAATTATTTTGGCTGTAGGTCTTGTTACCTTGTGGTTTGCATTCAATGCTGCCGGTATTTTAAAAACTATGATTGCCGGTCTGTCTATGACTACAGCATTGACTTGCATTTTCTTCTTCACTGTTTTTGCCCCTGGTCTGTGCCGTAAAAGCAGTGCTTTTTGGACAACATTGGTAGGTCTGCTCGGTATCGTTCTGTGGTATATGCCTGGTACTATGATGGCACCTGTAAAAGATTTGTTCCAAGAGGTTGTATATTTTGAATGGCTGATTTGTATTGTTACTTTCTTATCTGTAGCAGTTTTTGATAAAATCGCTATTAAGGAAGTTGAACTTGTAGAAGAGGGTTGAGTTAAAAATGTACGAAAATACCAAAAAAGGCATAAACAGTATTGATATCGGTCGTGCAGCTCTGCATATTGCATTAACTGCTAATCGTACCGAGGAAAATAAAGTAAAAGAGCATTTAGCTGCTCAGGGAATTTTGTCTACTGCCGTAGATTTCGGTGGCGAATTTATTCCTTCTATTGTGAAAATTATTGAGCGTGCCGTTGTTGCTGCTCAACGTCAGGGCTTGGTTACTGAAACTCATGTCGGTGCCGGTGCGGTAGCAGGTGCTGCCCACGAAGCCTTGGAACAGATAAAAAATAAAGCTGTCGGTTTTAATGTGGGCGGTAAAATCGGTATTGCCCGTAGCGGCGAGCATTTATGCGTGGCTATTTATATGGGCGTAGGTGTTTTAAACCTGAATGAAATGTGTGTCGGTTTGGCACACCGCTCTTTAGCTAGCGATGAATAATAAAGGTGGTTTTTAATGAACATTATTGATGTAATCGGGCCTGTCATGATTGGCCCTTCCAGTTCCCATACAGCAGGTGCAGTACGTTTAGGTATTTTGGCTGCCAGTATTTTAGGTGTGAAGCCGATTAAGGCAGAAATTAATCTGCATGGCTCCTTTGCAGAAACATATCAAGGCCATGGTACTGATATGGCCTTGTTGGCCGGATTGATGGGCTGGCATCCTGATGATGAACGTATTCCCCATGCTAAAGAATATGCTAAAGAACATGGCTTGGAATATACATATCATAAAATTGATTTAGGTAACATGGCACATCCCAATACCGTTTTATTCCGTCTGACAGGTGCTGATGGCAGTCATTGTGAAATTGTTGGTTCCTCTATCGGCGGTGGTCAGGTTAAGGTTACCGAAATCGACGGCTTCCCTGTAGAGCTTACCGGACGTCTGCCTGCTATTTTGACAGTACATAGTGATACACGTGGCGTTATTGCCCTGGTAACCAGTTTACTAGCTAATGCCGGCGTTAATATCGCGACTATGCGTTTGTTCCGTAGCAATAAGGGTGGTATTGCTTCTATGGTTATTGAATGCGACGATGCTGTACCGCAGGAAATGATTAATTTAATTGCTGCCTTGAAACAAATTAATTCTGTACGCTTTATAGCTAGCGTTTTATAAGGAGGCAGTTTATGAAAAAAGAAATGCTTTCGTTAAACAGTATGATTGCTGAAGCTGTGGCCAAAAAGCAGTCGCTGGACGATTTTTTATTAGAATATAATACTCGTGAACTGGAATGCTCTGCTGAAGAATTATTACAGCAGATGCAGGAGATGTTGCAGGTGATGGAGAAATCTGTTGAACATGGGTTAAGTGGTGTACGCTCTCATAGCGGTTTAACAGGCGGTGACGCAAAAAAACTGGCTGAGGCATCATCTAACAAAGGGTTCATCAGTTTGCTAGGTGAGAAGGCAACTGACGCTGTAATTTATGCTACTGCAGTAGGCGAATGCAATGCGGCTATGGGTAGAATTGTTGCTGCACCGACAGCAGGTGCCAGTGGTGTACTTCCCGGTGTATTCTTTTCTTTGAAAAAGCATTGTAATTTAGATAATGCTACTTTGGCACGTGGCTTGGTAGTTGCCGGCAGCATTGGTATGGTTATTGCTGAACGTGCTTCTTTGGCAGGTGCCATGGGCGGTTGCCAGGCAGAATGCGGCAGTGCAGGTGCAATGGCTGCAGGAGCTGCTGTAACGATGCTAGGAGGCACTCCTGAGCAGGCTGGTACTGCAGTAGCTATTGTCTTTAAAAACATCTTAGGACTTGTTTGTGACCCTGTAGCAGGCCTTGTGGAAGTGCCTTGTATTAAACGTAACGGTGCTTGTGCGTTACAAGCCCTTTTGGCAGCAGAGCTTGCTCTCTCCGGCATTAGTAGCTTTATTTCTGCTGATGAAGCTATTGACGCAATGAAAAATGTCGGTGATATGCTTCCCTGTGCTTTGAAAGAAACTGCAGCAGGTGGAATGGCAGCTACTCCTAGTGCGGTAGCCTGGACTAAAAATTATTTGAAAAAATAATATAAATAATTTACTCTAAGGAGGCTTTTATTATGCAAGTTGTTCACACTGATAATGCTCCGAAAGCATTAGGCCCTTATTCTCAAGCGATTGTAGCAGGTGCTATGTTATTCTGCTCCGGTCAAATCGGTATTAATCCTGAAACCGGTGAACTTGTTAACAGCAGTATTGAAGCTGAAGTAGAACAAGTAATGGCAAACATCGAAAATATTCTGCACGAAGCTAGATTTGGCCGTATGCATGTAGTAAAAAGCACTATTTACACTACCGATTTAGCTTATTTCGACATCATTAACGAAATTTACGGCAAAAACTTTATCTATGATAAACCGGCTCGTTCCTGCGTACAGGTTGCTGCACTGCCTAAAGGTGCTCGTGTAGAAATCGAAGTAATTGCCTATAAATAAGCTATTTTACTGGCTTTTTTTCGGCAGGAAAAATTTTTTTAAAAATTTTTTAAAAAAATTGCAAAAAAGTGTTGACGAATAGTTGCCAGTATAGTATAATACAATTCGTCGCCAAGCTATTGAAGTTTGGAAACAAAATTTGGTGGCTGTGGTGAAGTGGTTAACACGGCGGATTGTGGCTCCGTTACGCGTGGGTTCGACTCCCACCAGTCACCCCACCTTTCGCGAATGTTTTCATTCCAAGGTTAACCATTAACTCAACATTGGGGCGTAGCCAAGTCGGTAAGGCACGGGACTTTGACTCCCGCATGCGTTGGTTCGAGTCCAGCCGCCCCAGCCATGTGATTCACTAGCTCAGTTGGTAGAGCACCTGACTTTTAATCAGGGTGTCCCGAGTTCGAGTCTCGGGTGGATCACCAATTCATCAAGAACAGTGCTTGAATTAATTCAAGCACTTTTTCTTTTTTTTTGCACTAATGATAAGGGGTTCTTTGTCAAACATTGGATTTTGAATAGCATAGGCAAAAAAATGACTTTAAAGAGTGAATGTTGGAGAAATAAAATTCTATTGCGTAATTTAGCAAGGTTTTCTATACTCAAACTTACGAAAATATAAAATAGGTTCATTGTAAAATGAAATTGCACACCTTGAAAACAGAATAAAAATAGTCCA